>Ga0116227_10001065_pt1 | contig 59110 bp, 50 predicted proteins | sample S1TSphgellanicum_FD_89693 | JGI IMG/M metagenome (GOLD analysis project Ga0116227, IMG submission 89693) | Host-associated microbial communities from peat moss isolated from Minnesota, USA - S1T2_Fb - Sphagnum magellanicum MG | ecosystem: Host-associated > Plants > Peat moss > Unclassified... | reverse complement strand
GAATTTTATAGATCAACCAGTGTAATTTGGTAAACATTCGCGGGTAAAGAATGTTATGACAAGGTGCTAAATGAAGAATTTTAAAAAATTTTAATGTGCAAAATGAAGAATGTCATCACTAGGATTGTGATGGGCAAGATAATTGATTAATACATAATTGAATTTATTAGATTAACCACCTAGCTCAAAGTCAGGCTAACCTAGGATTATAGGTTAGGTTAAGCACTAGAGAACTTAACCTAAGTTAGGCACCTTAAAATGTAAGCCATGTATTCACCAACAGTTAAGGTGCAAATGTGAAAGTTTGAACCTTTCACCTCCCTTTAATTCTATGTTTAATATCAAGTTTTTAACCATTATTTTCAATTATTCCTAGGTTATTATACCTTAAGTTTTTTCATTAATTAATTTAAATTATTCACCCTGAGTTATTTTGAACTCCTATACATTAGGTTATTATTAACTAATCCACCTTACATTTTATTTTTTTTATTGGTTATTATACCCTTAATTATTTTAGGTTATTTCACTCTCAACTATTTTCAATTATTTTAGGGTATTCCACCCTAGGATATTATCAACTATTTTAAGTTATTCCACCTTAGGTTGTTATAAACTAAATTTTCAATTATTTCACTTTAAGTTATTATAAGTTATTTTTTATTATTCCACCTTTTGTTATTATAGGTTATTTTATCTTTGGGTATCTTTGGGTATTTTAAGTTATTCTTCCCTAAGTTATTATTGGTTATTCTAGGTTATTTTACCTTTGGGTATTTTAAAAATTATCCTACCTTAGATCATTATTGGTTATTCTAGGCTATTTTACCTTTGGGTATTTTTGAGTATTTTAAATTATTATATTTTAGGTTAATTTTAACAATTTGAAGTTATTCCACCCCCTGTTATTTCTGTTATTCAACTTTAAGTTATTTTCAACTATTATAGGTTATTCCATCTTAAATTATTCTAGGTTGTTATCAACTATTTTAAGTTATTCTACATAGGTTATTCCAGGTTATGTAACCTTAGGTTGGTTTAAGGTATAAGGGTTTATGGTATAACCTAAGATATAATACCAGGTTCAATAACCCAAGTTATAACTTAAAATAACCTAGGGTACAATAGTTTAAAATAAACTAAAGTACAATAACTTAAGACATTTAAAGCAATAACATCAAAAGAAAGTTATTTATAATATAAAATTAATTCAATTAATAGGGAATTATGTCAACTAATAATAAAACATGATCATTATATAGTGACCCTATAGTGATATAACTTTATGCAAGATGAAATGACTAGGGTGGGGTGAACATATTTCATTTTTAAAATCCCCATAATGATTTAAATTAGTGAATTGTATTTCATTTTGGGGCTAATGATAGCAATAAATGGTGTTTATAAGAATCTTTTCACTAATAAAAAATCCCATTTTTTTAACCAAAAGTTTTCAATTATGTTACATCTAGGATTTTTCCAAATTTTAAATAAAATTATTTCAATTACCAATTAAGTTGACTTGTTTATTATATTGGTATATAGTTGAAAGAATTTCTCGACTAGGTGCTCATTTGTTGAATATTTTTGACATCAATAATATCTCCAAGATGAACACCCAACTATGTTGGCAAACAATGTGAAACATGTTTCAACTAAGGGGCCATTTTCAAAATATTCTTGGCATCTAACGTTGTCTAGTTGACATAGAGTCAAACTTTAATTTAAAAATTCACAACCAAATATTCAAACCAATTAATGTTTAACTATTTTTGTGACACCATCAACACACATGTATATATGGATAATAAAATGTACTAGAAGATGGATCAAATGCAATCTTATTTGAATTTTTGTTGTGAGTTTTTCTTTCAACTATGCTAGACAACTAATATGCACTTTTAAATTTTATACATATAATATTTTTATTTTTATTTTAAGTTATGATAAAATTAAATCACATGGAAACTTTACTTGTATAAATGAATGGTTATTTGTGCACATAAATATTAAACTTTAATTTCAAAATAAAGATTAAGGAAATTTTGAAATATATGTTAATAATAATGTTTATGTTCAATACAAGTGATTTATTATTTTTATGTAAATCATTACAACATATCAAATAATGATACATAATTAATGATATTATGAAAATCTAATGTTTATTCATTTTATACACATGATATTTTAATATTTTTTTAAAATTATGATAAAAATTCATTAATCATTAATGTGCCATGTGTCATTGGCCCAAATGTGAATGCATTCAATTGGATTTTCCTTCCAAACCTTTTTTGTAATTTTTTGGAATTTCCAACAATAATATGTCCCACTAAAACTCAATAATATTTTTCACATCTTAGGTTTCAAAATTATGAAATTGATTTTATTAAATCAAACTTGGTTAAATTTCTAATAATACCCAAAAACCTGTAAATCGCATCATGCCAAGTCAAGGGATGAAGTTCATACATGAATCAAAAATAGTTAACACACAACAATTTCTGACTATAATTGACGCACCCCCACATTCCTTGAAAGATTCGAATGTGAATTTGAAAATGAACACAACGGGAAAAGAAAGAGTCGAAGTACGCTCCTTAGTTTGTAGCACCTCAGGGATAGAAGGGCATGTTAGAACACCATGATGGGGATTAGATGAGTGACAAGCGACGAACGACAAACGGGTCAATTATTCACATAAACCTGCATAAACCAAACAACAAGTTGATTAGTGCGTAGTTAGAACACTTTTGATGCATGGACAAACCACATGCATACACGGACTCACAAGACTCACCATGGCCCGAATTTGGGGGAAATCATCACCTTCCCCTTTATAATATTCTTTATGTTTGGCCACGGGGGTTGCACTCAAATGTCATTTTGTCCCAAAATTGGGAGTTCCAAAATTCCTTCAATTGGGATTCTTGCGACTTTGGAAGCCCATAACTTTTCATTTAGACCTCCAATTGGGATGAGATCTAAAACAAAGTTGTATTCCTCATCCAGAGCCTTCTAATGATATGTGGCAAGCCACCTCCACACAAGTAAATAAGAGCAATTCCCTACTTTTAATGGAAGTGGTCAAAAGTCAAATTGGCAATTTGACTCCTGACCTTTCTTTTGGCCATAACTTGTGTTTTAAATACCCAAATGAGTCATGTGATCCCATTTTAAATATCTCCATCTCAAGAAGTTTCCAATCATATAAAGAAATTTTCAATCCAATGAATTTTTATTTATATAATTATTTTTTGAAGATTCGAGAATCCATCAAGACTCCAACTCCCAAAGTGGGAGCCCACTTGGGAATGTGTGGGCTCATTCCCTCACATTCTCCCGATAACATAAAATGTGACTTTTGGTTTTCATTTTTCGCTCACACCTTTGCAAGCCCTTATTTTGGTCACAAACCGAAGGCTAAAGTTATGACAATAATACTATACAGTTTATAATTAAAATGGTAAATAACGACTATTATTATGGTATTGACACGTGGTTAACACTTTCAATTAGAATATCATTTTCGACTTGTAGTTTTCGACTTTTTTGGTTTATAGTTTAAAAAATATTTCATAGTTACAAAAAATATTTTGTAACTACATTTGTTTTTTTCAACTATGTTTTCTAATTGAAATGTGATTGGAGACATAGTTGCAAAAGGGGGGATTTTTTATTAGTGTTTTAAAAAAAAATTAAACACATTTTCTTTTGTGCCATTTTTAAAAAGAATTTCAACTCATTTTATTTTAAACATTGAATAATTGAATTTTTTTCCAATGTACATGTAACATGTACATGGGTTGAATACATATTGGATGAAATAAGGGAATTTCCATCATTCACAGAGTTGTCTCTTCCTAATATATTCATAAACAAAAACAATGCAAAAAGAGGACAAAAACATTATCAATAGACATGTTGTTTGTTTGAAATGAAAAACAAAACATAAAAAATTCAATAAGGTCTTTCAACAATAACAAGCCATGCAATCCAATAAATAAGCTAAAAATTTGAAAAAAATTGGGCATATTAAGGTTCTTTTTAGTAATATGAACCCACACCTTAAAGGCAAAAACATATTAGGGTGTGAAAATTTTGGCAAATTAAAATCCATTTTCAAAGTCATTTTTTAGTGTAGTTAAAAATTGGTTTAAAATATGAATATTTGGATGATAATGAAAATAACATTTGTTTCCATTTCCAGGTTCAAATGATGCTATAAGACATATACAAAATATCACAAAAGGAATTTTTTTAATAATTATTTTTAAATGTTTAAAAGGGCTTTTAAAATAATTATAATTTTTGGGATCTAAAAAAGTCCATAACATAATAAATTAAAATCACATTCCATTCATTCAATGGATCTTTAGTTTCTTAAACATGATTCATCCAATATTCTAAAGTTTAAAACACATAAGACGAAAACATTGTAAGATAAAAGTCCATATACATAAGTTTTGCAAGATTGACAAGAAGTGTGGGCAAAATTCAAAAGTCCATTACTTATTGACTATCCATGATTTTGATTTGATTTTTTCATTCTTGAAAGGTTGATTATGATAGCTTTAGATAAGTGAGACCTTTTTTCTAATATTTCAATGAATTTTATTTTATTTATTTTCTTGTATCTAGGGAATACATGAAAAATTGTCAATGTGACATCCATATAAGGTCATCATAGTGTGCAAACACCCGTAAAAGACCCAAAGTAACTTGGGGCTCTTATTTTTTAAAAATAAAAATTTAGGCTTTTTTAGCCTCATATTCACCCATTTGGTGGCTAATGGTTAAACAAGCTTTTAGTTGGTGGCTACAACTAAGGAATGTGCATGGGTTGTTGAGGCCAATGTGAACCCAAAAATGACTAGTCCACACTATTGGATTGGAATTAGTCAACCATTTCAACCACATGGATCCAATGTAAGCCAACCATGAAATAACAAATTGTCAAATGGCAACAATTTTTATCAAGGCTTATTCTAGAACAACCAATGTTATTATCATTGATTCACATCGCAAATAGAATTAGAAGAACCAAAAATGGAATTAGTAGATGACCATTTGTTCCAAGTAGGAGAAAGCCCCCAAAAAAAAAACTTAAATAAAAGACACCCAAACTAATCATTTGTCCATGTTAAGGAAGGTTGTTTGTTTGTTTTGTTTACCACCTTAAAATCTCCCTAGCCATGACATCCACTATTGCACATATGGTGTCATTGGAAAACCTTTGGTGAATAGGAGTCACTGAGGTGGTTTCATAAGACATCCCATGTTAAGAATATTGAATATTGAACATTTCTTTTAAATAAAATTCACATGAATCAATATTTGAAAAATTACAAAAATGGTTTTAGTATTGTTGGAAAATCCTTGATGGATTGGACCACATGGAAATCAATTTGTAATTCTTAGACCTAAAACATTATTCCAAAATGTGATTTTCATGACTAGAAAAATACAATTGTAATCGAATCAAATTCATTAATTATGCCATTTTTGTAGTCATTTATGTCAAAATGGCATAAATAATGGCTTTTATTCAAATGTGTAGCTGTATGAATGTAGTCATGACAATCATGTTTTGGCGTAATGAAGTGGGGGAGATGTTGAGTTTTGGATAATTTTCATCACTAGGAATTAATTCAAAACTCAAAATAGTTTATTTCACCATTGGGCTCCATCATTAAGGTCCTTTTTGCACTTGGGCCAATGGTATAGGCTACACTAAACCTATTTATTAAGGTAGTTAGGTTGTTTGTTTTGTTTCATTTATCACATTGAGATGTCCTAAACAATAGATATGCTTCCCACGATGCTTTTGGTACCATGGGAAAAATCCTCAATGAATAAGGAGTGCACCAAGGTGGTTTCATAATGTTTAGACTTTTGATGTAAGAGTTATTATAATATTGAGTAATTTTTTCTTTGAAAATTCAACAGAATCAAAACTTTAAAGTCTAGGAATATTGTGGGTCATTTTTGGTATTGTTGGAAATGTACAATGAGTACAATTTTATGGAGGTCATTTTGTAATTTTAAAACCTTAGGTGTAGAAGGGTGCAATGATGTTAAAAGGAAATATTTAGTCCGAAGCTAAAATGTTTTTTTTACAAAACATTCATATGGCTTGCACATACCAAATATTTTTCCCCAAAATTAAATGGAAACATATTACATAATTTATTTACCATCTATTTGATGAAAAGACCTTTAATCCTAAAATGTTTTTCATTATATTTCAACTTGTGTTTAATGTTAACCTTTTGAGAGCTAGTAATTTAGCATAATGTGTTCTAGTGTTTAAGGAAATTGATGTTCAAACATATATAACTAGTAAATTTACTAATATATTTAAGTTTTATTGTACTTTCTATCTTGTAGTAATTCCATCTTGGTGAAGTCAATGGTTTGGTCCTTGTATTTATGATTGTTTCATAATAATGGACATGGGTTACATGTAGATTAAACATAACTAAAGTAGGTAACTAAAGTAGGTAGCTAGGCTAAGTATATAGATTAAGTATTTAGGTGTCATGGCATTGACATGTGTCACATGGGCATTGGTAGGTTTCCATAAAAACAAGATAACCAATGTGTGCCATGTGTATGGTAGGAAAAATTTGAAGTTATATATCTTGAAAAAATTGAATGGATTAATAATATAAAATGACATGTGGCACAATCTCAACATTCAATTTAAATGTAGCAATTGTTGACCTTACATTAATCAAAATATCATTACTTAATTTTTTGACAAGATTGGAATTCCACGTGTACAACATATTCAAAATCATGACAAATTATTTGTTGTCATATGGCATTTATAGATATGTTGATTGTGTCATGCATAGTTAGTTGAAATTTATTTGACAAAAAATCAAATTATAATCAAAATGTAGTTGACAGAAAATCAAATTATAGTCAAAATTGGATCAAGATTATAAAACTACCGAAGCTAGAATGTGGAGACAATATACCCAATTGATAATAACTAGAGAAAATAAAATCATAATAAGAACATAATTTTCTTATCATTATCAAACTAAGATCGCAAATCCTATAATGTCCATGCCATGAATGGTGGAATTATAAGTTGACACATGATTCAAAAACATCACAATTTCCACCAAAGATAATTGCCTAATTTAAAAACTATGAAAGAAAACATTGCTCCCACATGAAAAATGGTCCCACTTACATCTGAAATGTGTTAATGTTAATCAATATTTGTTGGAATGATGAAAATAATCTCCCACAAGGTGATTGTTGTATGCCAATGCACTAATTTGGACCCATTGTTGGCTTGTTTGGGTGCTTGAATTATTGTTTGGTTGGCCCATGTTTCAACTTTGTAAGTTTACTCATGTTTGCACCCTATAATTTTGAATTTTAAAAAATGAAAGTTGCTAAAAATGAAAAAACTTAATCACATGAGTCTACATATTGAGCTTTTACAAATGTGAATGACATGTGCAATGATGGTTTCAAAGCTTCATAAGTTTGGCAAGCTTCATGTTATTCACATTTATTTACATTGACACCATATGACCTCATATGCTTAATAAGTAGACAATTCAAAGAATGCAACATTTAGAAAGAAGAAAAAACAACAAGAACAAAATGAAAAAAAGAAACTCGTTTAAAAATAATTGATAACAAAAGTTTGAACCCCAAAGTGAAAGACTTTAAGGTCCCCACATGCAAAAAACAAGCTACATTTTTTTGAAAAGAATCACAAATTAATAAACTACATGTGGGTTTAAACTTAGACATTGGTTGGGACTAAGAAATAACAAAAGAAAATCAAATCAAACAAAGACAAAGGGAAAGCTCAAAGTTTGAATGGGAGTGTAATATAAAGTGGATTCTCACTACATGGTTATAGTTGGGATGTTGATTAATTTTTAATTACGCAAGTTGAAATGGTTCCAACTAGTTTTCAACTTTAACAAATGCAATTCAAAATTTGAATTTCTCACTAACACATTGTTACCATATATGTCATATCATCCATTCATTCATATTATATTCCACATTATCCATTCATTTATTTTATCTGTATTATATGATACATTGATCCATATTATATGCCACATCACCCGTTCATCCATCCGTCCATTTCCCAAGCCACCTCCATGAAGACAACGTACAAGGTTCACCAACATAGTTAGACCTTTGTTGGCCTTGCCTAACAAGGCAAGGATATTGTGTTTAAATTCATTATCAAAATAATAGATTAAGGGATTTTTGCCCCTAAGTAATATGTTTATTTTTATGTGAGGATTTTTGAAAGATGGTATTTTGGCTCAAGTGTTGAAACTTGATATTAGTTATAGAGTTATAATTTGAAGGATTTTGGTTTCTTTTAAAAGATTTTAGAAGATTATTTTTTGAAATATTTGAGTTTCCATAATTTTTCTTTTGCCTTAAGATATTTTTTAATGTAAATGGCAAGGCCATGTTGATGTGTGACACATCCCTTGTTAAGCTAGGTTAACTTGCCTAGTTTAGTTAACTATCCTATTCTACCTAATTAACTACCTTACTTAGCTTAATTTAAATAGGTAGGTAGGTAGGTAGGTTGTGATTTACTTAAGTAAGTAGGTTGGGATGTAATAGGTTGTAAGTTACCTAATTAGGTAAATAAGTAGGTAATATACAAGTAGGGTGTGAGTAACAATAGGTAGGAAGTTTATCTATTGTTTACTTTATTTGTATACTACCTACATATTAAGTAAGTATGCAACCTACCTATTGACCTATTAGTTACTTTCTTACCGACCATTACCTACAACCTACTTACATATACTTTGCAAAATAAAATCATGTGAACTTTGTGTTGGACATTTTTTAGTCATTGTAATAGTATTCACAATGACCTTAAACTATAATGTGTACATGTTGTCTTGCTACTAGACACCATGTTGCACAATTTAGAACTCACTTAAAATGTCTAATGGCAAAATAGAGTAATGATAGCTATAGACTTTGGTAAAGGTGTCACAAATTTCCAATAAAATTAAAAACTAGTCACAACATAACTATAACAAAATCTTAATATAATTGCAAAAGAAGTTGCATTAAATTTGAAGTATAATGAAACATATATGCACTATTTCCTCCATCAATTTTTGTCTTTCATCCATTCATAAACAATGTCCATTGAATTAATCAAGTGGTTGACATGACATAACATGGTCAATTATTTCAAAATGAACTTCTCAACTACAATTCAACTATATTTTCAATGGTTAGCACCCAACAATGGTCAATGCCAGATAGACTTACCAATAAGTTAATAATTTGACTTATTTGAGGTGCCAATTCATCCATGTGGAATTTTTTGAAATAAATATAATTATGTAATTGAAATGAAATGGAGGATGACATGCAATTGAAAATTTGTTGGTAAAAAAAAAACTTTTTTTCTCCTAATGAAATAAGGTGAGTTAATCATATTCAAATTGCACAAAAATCATGGAAGTGAAAATTCATAAGTATTAAAACAATATACAACAAATTTCATTACACTTTAATAATTAGATTTAATGTACTATTTTTTCAAAGCCATAAACTTGTAGGGTTTTATGGTGACTTCACAATCCTTGGCTCCTTTTAGCATGCTTGAACCAAATAAATATTGAATTTGGAACAATATTTCTTTGTGAAAATCTTTTTAAATTCAATTTTTAATTTTTAAAGACAATTGGATTTCTCATTCAAGCTAATGGAGGTGTACTATTTTCTCTTTTAAAATTCATTCAATATATTGTAGCAATTATGAATTCAACAACACATGCCACACCATTTATCTATTAAGAAAAATAATTTGCTTACAATTTGGTTTTGTTTGTCATGTTGAAATTTCCCAAACCATGCAAATAAGATTTAAACTAATGTATGGTAAACAAAATAATTTAATTGAATTTTCAATCATAGGACTTGACATGAATTACAAATCCAACAATAGATTAAAAAAACTTACCATCTATATGGTAAAACAAATGATACATTTATTACATAAGTTGTTAAGATTCCATTCCTAGCTTGAACTTAGTAACATTGCTTTGGATGCATCAAAATAACAAACAATAATAAATCAATAAAATTTGAACATTAAATCATGTCATGTTACACATTAAAAAACACAATTTAAAAATCATATTACTTATGCAATAAAACCACATATCCAAAGGGCATCAAGGAGGTCATTGTTTGAAATGTCAAGACTTCCTTAAGGGGTACCATTTATTTAAACGGATCATGAACATACCTTCATCTGTAGTTGGATCATGAATTGTATAAGCTTTGGGATACCTTATAAAAATGAAAACACACATCCATTAATACAATGTACACTTTAACAAAGTCCATTGGATTGATGGTTTGATAAATGGATGAATGTAAACATGATTGAAAAAGATAAAATCATTATATAATGTGTGAAATTCATGCCAATAAAATATAATCTCAACTTATAATCATGATTTTATCAACCAACATGTGTTGTCATATTCATTTTTTCACAACTTAATTACATAGTTTCAATTTGAAACAAATTGTATGACATTACATGTATTTAATTTTAAATCAACGAAGGAACATGCATTTGCACCCTTGGAAATTTTGGTGATTCTTTAACATTTAATATCATGTATGTCAATTTTTGGTTTTTTTTTTCTGTGTTGATAATGTGTATGTGAAGACTTATGATTGGGCATTCATTACAAAAGAAATCCTAGAATAAACATCATGTTTAAAAGAATGTTGGACATTGGTTTTTGTTATGATGTAAGTCAAGGAGTTTTGAAATGAACATCAACGTTTCAAGAAAGATGGAAAACTAAAAGGAAAACAAAATTTCACATTTGTGCATGATACTAATATAAATTCCAAAACTCCAAAATCTTAAGTTGAAACCCATGTTAAGTAGGTGTCAAATTTTGAAGATACATGTAACCTATTAAACCTATTAATACATCTTAAATATTGAACATATTAAGTGGTATTGGTATCATTTTTTTATTAAAAAACATATAACCGCAAAACTAATATTGAATTTTCTTAAATGGTTGCATACTGATTTATTATTGGTCATATGGTATTTTTTAAGAACAAAATGATATTAACTTGATCTTTGTATTAAGGTCCAACATGGATTTCAACTTAATATGTGGTAGGTATATATATTTGGCATTGGAATTAATGTAGCCTTAATATTAACCTAATATTACTACAAGTCCTTAATAAGTAGGTATGACCTATGTCCCTACCAAGTAGGTATTAGTACTTGAAATAATATTGATTCAAGTCATAACAATTTGATACCCACCCAACATTGGTTGAAACCCTAAATACCAAGTAGGTATTAGTACTTGAGATAATATTGATTCAAGTCATACCAATTTGGTACCTACCCAACATTGGTTGAAACCCTAAAACATGACCCCTCAAACATTCCTACCAATAGCCATTTCTAACTCTAACCACTAAAAACTTCTAAACATAACGTTACACATTTGACAACATCAACAAGGTTTTCATCACATTCCATGAAACAATCCATTGCAACTTCCTTAAATTTGTAAATGACAAAAATCTTCCTTTTCTTTTGAAAATAAGCTTACATGAATATCATTATTGAAGAACACAAGTTCCCTAACAACGATAGTAAAAGCATTGCACAAATTAATCAAAATCAAAATAAAAACCAAATGAAGTTTTGACCAAAGCAAAGACTACATGCATGCAACCAAGAAATGCACTAAAATAATGAATAACTACGACAACTTGTTTTTGCAATCTTAAACTAAACATAATATGTTTGCAATTGATATGGATATTGAGAGTGAGGATTCAATCCTCACAATTATCACAATCAAGCAAAAGAACACATTCAAAGATTAAATCAAAATTATTGTGAAAGCAATCATTGTTATTTCTATCCTACAATTAACAATTTTAATATCACCAACATTTGCTAAAACCAACCCATCACATCTTGAAAGAAATGAAAATATCAATAACCAAACACAACATCAATCATTTTATTACCAATCTACAAAAACTTTGACACCAATTCATAGTTATCAACTGAATAATATTTCTTAGGAACAAACAAAGCATCCATTGACGTCTTCTAAACATGCAAGTTTTTGCACATACTTGAACAATCGTGTAGACCAACAAATGTTGAACTTGACCATCAAAATTTTGAAATCCAAATTTCTAGTCCTCACTTGTGTTTGAGAAGGTGGAGCATATGAAAAGCACAAAAAGAATGTGTTTACCCTTCTTCACCATGGACTCAAACTTTCACTAAACACTATATCTAGATATGTGGTTAACATTGTTGGTGGGTAGTGCATGAATATACTTATATCTTTTGATCTCATTTTGTAATACAAATATCTAAATTTGGTCGGTCAACTTAGGGTTCAAATTGTTTTTGCTCTCAATAGGTCAAATTAAACAAGTACACTACCCACACAAAACTACTTTGCACCTCAAAAGAATCGGGCTAAAAAAATTAAGACCTCAAATAAATTACCTACTCAAAAAATGGAAAATGATTTTTTTTCAATTTTTTGATATTGAAAATCTGGCACATTTTTCCCTAAAATTAGCAAAATAGTTAAATTTACTCTAGAGGGGGAAAAAAAAAAATTGCAAAAGAATTTCCCTTTTTTTTTTTTGCAAAAAAATAAAATCAGTGCTAATTGATACCTTAACAAACCCAGGAAATTTTTAAATAAAAGAAAAAAAGAAAAAGAAAAAGAAAATATTAATTTTTACCATTGAATTTTTTGGGGTAAGTAATAATTGAAAGTGATCTATGAACTCATCAACCTGTTGAAGAACGCACTCCACCCCACCACCCACCGAAGTAGTCCCTGCCCGGAGTTCCGACGGGTGAGGCGCCAATGGCTATCTATCACCTCTCGAGTCTCACCCGTGCAGGGCTAGTTGTAGGGCCTAGGGGACGGACGACAGTCGTAGGGGGTAGCAGCGAACGGAACGGTTGTTCCCTGACCGGTAAGGCTAAAACCCCAGCGTCGTCCCGCCCTTTCAGCATTCCCACAGGAGCAGTTTGTGTTGTTCTGTCGCTGACATCAACAGCAAGCGGTGCGCGCCTGCCATCGCTCGCCGCTTCGGGAGGAAGATTGTTGTTGTGGATCTCTTGCGTGCACGCTAGACTGGTAAACTTATTCTCCTCCTCTTCATCTCCCTCCTCCAGTTTACCGCTCTTCATTTGAGCCCGAAACAGCGCAGATCGGTAGCTTGAAAGTCAGCTGCAGGTCTGGTCTTCTCTTCCGTGAAGGCAGCTTGCAGGCAGTCTCGTCTGGTCGTCGTCGTCGGCTGGTTTTGTGTTTCCTTCAGTCTAGCTCTGTTTGCAATAGTTCTGAATGCTGGGGCGAAGAATGCAGTGAATATTGTCTAAAATCTTATGTACATCTTCCTCGATTAGACCATGTTGCTCGATCTGTGCTTACTCTGCTTTGCTTAGTATTAGGATGGCCCTTAGATTGTTGGCTATTTTGTACCAGCTTCTGCATCTATCAAGATGGCAGAGAGTCGTCGACCTGCATGGCGGCAGCAGCAGCTTCCGAACGCGATGCACAAGATCTCCAGCAACTCCTACTTGGGCACCATGTTGGCGCCGTCGTCGAAGAACCAGCAGATCATGTACAGATACAACTCGGCCGGATCATCTTACCCTGATCAGAACGCAGAGATTGTGAGAGGATCGCCTTTCTTTACAACATCCAAGCTAGCTGGATCTATGCCCAGAGCAGCTTGCAGCGGTTTGAACGCTCTCTGCCCCATTGACTTGAGAGGAGGACACAGCATGCTACCGGCAACTTCAAGCTGCGCCACCGCTGCAAGATGTACTTCTTCTTCTTCTTCTTCTTCTTCTTCAGTCTTCGTAGCAGCAGCACCAAAGGAGAAAGGTGTGCAAGGGTTTCTAGTTGATTTCCTGATGGGTGGAGTGTCGGCTGCTGTGTCCAAGACAGCAGCTGCTCCCATTGAACGTGTCAAGCTCCTCATTCAGAACCAGGACGAGATGCTGAAATCAGGTCGTCTTGCAGAACCCTACAAGGGAATCGGTGAATGCTTTGCCCGAACCATCAGAGACGAGGGTGCCATTTCCTTGTGGCGTGGAAATCTTGCTAATGTCATCCGCTACTTTCCCACCCAGGTGAGAGAGAGAGAGAGAGGGAGAGAGAACGCCACATTGCATCACCTCTCTTGCTGGCTTGCCCCCTGCTGCCATGGCTTGTTTACAGTGAAGCTCTCTGTCTTATATAACCTAATGATTTTGTCAGTGTTGTGCATGTTAGAAGCTTTAGACAACAAAAGCCCTCCTTCTAGGGTTTCCTGATGATTATCTAATTGTTGGTTGCATGGCATGGCAGGCATTGAACTTTGCATTCAAGGATTACTTCAAGTCTTTGTTTGGTTACAAGAAGGACAAGGATGGATACTGGGTGTGGTTTGCAGGAAACCTTGCATCTGGTGGTGCAGCCGGTGCCTCATCCCTTCTGTTTGTGTACTCATTGGATTATGCGAGAACTCGACTAGCTAATGATGCCAAGTCGTCAAAGAAGGGAGGTGGTGAGCGTCAGTTCAATGGCTTGTTGGATGTGTACAAGAAGACTCTAGCTACGGATGGTATTGCTGGACTTTACAGAGGATTTGTCATCTCTTGTGCTGGCATTGTTGTGTATCGCGGCCTCTATTTTGGAATCTATGATTCATTGAAACCTGTTGTGCTTGTTGGATCTCTTGAGGTATGAAAAAAAAATTCTTTGTTTTTTTTCCCTCCTCTGTAAAAAAACATGATCTCTGATTCCAAGCAAATGCTCAATATTATTGTTCAATGCCTGTGATTCAATGTGTGTAAGCGTGCTCCAGTTTTCCTTTCTCATGAATACTATGGTTTTGTTTCTTCTTTGGTTGTTTTCCCAGGGCAACTTTCTGGCCAGTTTCTTACTTGGATGGGGAATCACCATTGGTGCTGGACTTGCATCATACCCCATTGATACTGTACGACGTAGGATGATGATGACATCTGGGGAGGCAGTGAAATACAAGAGTTCATTTGATGCATTCAGGCAGATTGTTGCAAAGGAAGGTACCAAGTCTTTGTTCAAGGGTGCTGGTGCCAACATTTTGCGAGCAGTTGCAGGAGCTGGAGTGTTGTCTGGATATGATCAACTTCAGATCCTCTTCCTTGGAAAGGCCTACTCAGGTGGTGGTGGTTAAACAAACAACAAGGCTGTTTCAGCTCTCTAGTCCAGTTTCTTTCGCATTGATAATGATGAAATCTTATGTCTTGCATCCTCTCCAGGATGCTGAGTTCTGATTTTTGAGAGCACAATAACCATTTTTGTCATTCTCAATGGACATTTTTGACTAATCATGAAAGCCTCATTTGTTGTTTCATTGGTTCCACATCTCTAAAAATATGTTTGTTGAACTGCTGTGATTTGTGTATCTGTCTTATTGTTATGATTTTGGCATTCTCATTTCTTCAAATCTCAGTGCAGAAGAGTCTTTCCATTCTTCATTGCCGGTAGTGCACTGTCAAGCTTTTTGCATCTGCAAATTCATGTCCCTCTGTTCCTGCATGCCAGGATTATGAGCTTCCTACATTTTAACTCTTGAACATCCTGTTGCAAATGGAAAGCTCTAAAGTTGAGAACCAGTTTGGCTCTGGTACCTCACCAAAACACCAAATGTTTTGATGCTTGTTGGGTGTTTCTCAAAGATCTGCAAAACACCAAAATAAAATAAAATGACTTAATCTAAAGAAAGAAGCATGCAACACAAGTTGTCTTTTTGTTAGCAGTTGGCACTACCTGACCCGCCACCTGATACTGGTGAAACTGCTACCTGCAAGACAAACCACAATTATTATACACTAGTGAAAATGCACAGAGGCAGGTGAATTGCTTACTATCATGGTCTGTACAATTACACACTGCTGTTCCTTGTTCCCCGCAACTCCATTGAAACAAGTCCAAAGCCAGAGACTAATAAGAGTAGAGTACCATGCATTCACTCAACCCTTGTCCAAGACAAGATGAGCGTGTCCAACAAAATGCACAAATGTGTGCATCATGTCCAGCAGCAAAATGCTCTTCTCATGTGTTCATGTAAAGCTTTTGTTGGTCTTGGGTGTAAGAACCCTTTCACTTCCATGTCTGCAACCATGTTTGCAAGCACTCACAAGGTTGTAACTCTTTTTTAACTTTTTCGTTTTTGATGGAACCGTCCATCTGGTCTTAAGACCATTTCTTTTGATTTCTAAAACCCTTGGTTCCAATCAATTTCAATTTTTTGAAAAAAGTCAATCTGGTTTAATGCTAAGTTTGATTCCATCTTCATTACACACAACACGACTATTTTTTTAATTTAAAAATAAATAAATTGGGGTGTAATATTAGTTTGTTCAAGTAGTGCATATAGTTCAAGATATAGATTATGTAATATTTATTATGTACAACCAATCAAATGCAATAACTTACCTAAAATGTGAGGTTAAGTTTTTTTTTTTAATTAAAAAAATTGTTGAAAACCTGAACCTGTTTTAAATAAAGCATCATCCTTTGTTCAAGTTCTAATTCAATTTTGAAAAGAGATTAGTTTCTTGGTTTGGTTCTAGTGACAATTCTAACAAAACTCAAAACCTTGAATCCAAAGGCCCTAGAATCTAAACTATAACCTATATTTGAACCTAGCTAAATCCTAGAACTTGTCAATTGGTTACGATTGCATTCATTGTTGTGGGTTTTTTTTATTGTCAATGTGTGGATTTCTTTCTAATTTTATTGATATGTAGTTGCAAGCACAATGGTATTGTCCTTAATGTTCATCCATCTCCTACCTTCTTTTTATTGTAAAACTTATGTTTGTGGTTTGTAAAAGAAACATTGAAATCTCTTTGCATTCACTCTTTTGCCACACCATACCAAGCTCTTGCAAACCTTTTGCAAAGCATAATATGCCACAATTACATGTAGATGTTCTTGTGATGAAAAGCTCGAAGGGTAAAAAAATTGTTCCAAAAGAATAGAAACAATTCTATTGCAAATTTTTTCATATTTTATAGGACCACACAACATGTACTAGGTAGAGAAAACTTTGTTTTAGGATTGGATTTGGGAGCATTACAATCAAAATCAACCTATGGGTTGGGCTACATGACTTCTAAGCTTTCTTGAACAAAATGGAAAGTGATTAAACATGATGTTGCTGAATTCATTAGGCATTATGAAACAATGATGACACTTTGTGAATCAAGGATTTTAGCTAATGATGTTTTATAAAGGGCATTAGAGTTATTCAAATCAAAGCACCCAAAAATGTGAGTTTTGTCTTCATACGTTGTTGGCTCATTTTGAAAAGTGTTCCTAAATGGGTAGATTTTAAGGAACATGCAAAGAAGATTGAATTTTTGAAATGATTTGCCTTTGGTGAATAATATGCATATGCTAACTTTGACCTTCAAAATGAACCAAATAGTTTAGAAACACCTATCAAAAGTGGTCATTCAAGTTCCAAAAGGCCACAAGGTTCAATAACTGCAAAGGAAGAACAAAAGTGATTAAAGTTTAATGATTCTACAATCCAAGTTCATGCTTAAACACTACTGACATGGTTGTTGCAACATTGAAAATGGTAGTAATCATGGAGGAGCAAAACATAATGACCCTATTCATAGTAGTTGATTCTGAACTTGTCTAAAAGGAGGTTAAGGGATATTTCATGCTTCAAAGAAAAGAAAAGCTTGGAAAGTTCTAAACAAAGCTTCACCTGCTAATGATTCACACGAAGGTTCGATAACACTTGACAATTCATCACATTTACATAAACATGAACTTGAAACACATATTGATTCACAAACTTCATCACAACCAAAAAAGTTTTTGAAAATGTTTGATATTGAGTAAGCAAAGTATTTATTTAGTACATGTTGTTGTCTTTTTGAACCCAAAGATGTTCCACAAGGTCATTTCTTAAATTGTATTGAATAGTTTCATTTTCAATCTCAATAGTTTTTTGGCAATAGTCTTTAAAAAACAACCCCCATTTCAAGTGTGAACCTTTAGATCTAATGTCAAACAAAGGCTTTAAGTTGCAATTGGATTCATATTTTTTTATCATATTATGCAAAATCACATCCCCTATGAAAATGCTTTTGATTGGGGCCATGTCCGTTGTCTTCTTAGATTTTGAATGATTGCAAAATGTGCTTGAAACACCCCAAAACAACATTGCACATCTTCTCTAACCGCTTTTTGCATTAAAATTTTTTTTATCACTTTTCTATTCATGGTTCATGAATTGTTTGAACAAATATTCTCCATTGAAGATAGATCCCACTAAACAGTAGATAATATTTTGCACATGTATTAGTGTTGACAACAAATTTCATGTCAACAACTAACCTTTGAAATAAATTAACAATAAGTAACAACTAATCTAACACATTGATGTCATAATTAACACCAAGAAGACCAAAAATGCATGCCAATTCCATGGTAATTGGTTAGTAATAACTTCAAGAATGATTGACCTATTGTGGTTTGAAATTGCTTTTATTAAATAATAGGACAAATTTTCCAACTATAGTACTTGCAATCTAAAGTTGCAAACATAGCTAGAAAACCTGAAGCCTCGCTAATTTTGAGTTGGCTCTCAATATCATCTTTTGTATGTTGCTTCAAATATTGGATTCCAAGAATTTCTTTGACATTCTTCACAAATTGTTTAATTGCTTCCATTATTGTGATTTCTCCCAATATTTAAGCATCAAGTGGGATTCAATAATCTAAAATGTGCAAACAACTATGCACTTTTGGATGGAGCTCAAGCCTATGTTGCCAAATGCATTTCATTTCTACAAAAATTAAAAATCATGTGCACATACACTATCAATAATGCAAAGAAACAATGTTTTCATCATTTTGAACCTCATTCTAAACAATCTATCACCATGCATTGGTGATGCACAAAAATAATCCTTCTAGATTTAATTTTGTCCACACTACTTTCTTTTTTCAAATTAAGTTTTGTCTAGGATATGAACCTCGATGCTTTCTCTTTTGAATTTCAAAACTAATCCTTATCTTATTCACGAATCTACTTGCAAAGAAATGTTCAAAATCATCATTTTTCAAGCATTGCTTCAAAATTTTCTTGCAATTGCTTTCTCCAACATTCGATTTGGGTAGAAAAGTTATAATCTTCTATCTACTTTATTTTATAGTAAGAGATTTTGACAAAACGTTGTGAAACCTTTTCAACACATGTGGGATGAAATATTAGGTGAAGCCAAATTGGATTTTTGTTGTGGTGGTAGTTTTTCAACATATACCAACCCCTACATAATATAGCCTGCACATACCCCCCACCCAAGTTGGTCTATAATGCCAAATGTAGGGGGGCAATGGAGATGCTCTAAAACATTTTCACCGATTCTTTATGTATAACTCTGGATGCATTGTGATACATGGAGACGTGTAATGAATTTCCATTGAGCTCATGACAAATAATTCCCTCATTAATTAAACACATTGCGCAAGTTCAAAGAATCACAACCATAATTCCATTTGTTTTTGAACTTGTAACATTGTGTCCATTTGTAATCCATAGTTATTGAAATGAAAATCCCCACTCAATTTAAACATATCACTATTTAAATACATCAATGGTACACATGTTGCATTAAATCACACATCCAAATTATAGAAATATTTATCCCGATTTGATGTATGACATAGAAATGATGATATGTGTGTGTGTGTGTGTGTGGACAACAATCAATGTTTTTATTTGTGGCAAAACTTCACCACTTGGTGACCCAAAAAAAAGAATGCAATTTTTACAAAAATTGTTTTTTGGAAAAATTAGTCCAAAATTGCCATATTTCAAGGAAAAAATTCTGAAATCTCCAGATTTAGACAAGAGGTTCCAGCATGTTGCCAACATAAAAAGCAGGATTTCTAAAATTTTATATTTTTCTCTCTAACCTGTAGCCAAATTTGGCTATGTAAGAGTTCATGATTGCCAAACCATCTACCTCACAGTTTTTATTAAAAAAAAGCCAACCTTGCAAGCATCATGCTATCTTTGGAAGTATTTGAAGCTGATTGAAAGGTATGAATTGTACTATTTTTATTTACACCAATTTAAAGAGTAAGGTCATGGAAGCTTCTATGAAAACCAGGGTTACCAAAATCCTCTTAACCAACTTTACAAAATATTTATTTTAAATTAAAATGGATGACAATGGATGAACTTCATCCATATTATTGGCAAGTGGACAATGATTGCATGAAACATTTATAAAGGATATAGTTTGATTCTTTATAATGAGAAATGATTGTTCATAAATGAAAATTGATTTTAGACAATGAATTAATGTTCATGGATGAAATATTTTCATGTGTCGATCGGCCTTCAAAGCTCTATTGTCAAAGCATGCAAGGGTCAAATACCCTCTCTCTCTTCCTTTATTATGTGTATGCTTTTTGGTGGCATGTGAAAAACTCAAACTTATCAATTGTTTGGTTCTAAGGTGCTTATTTTGTTGAGGAAATAAAAAAATATAGATTTTTTCATGAAAGGTGAAGAAGGATGAATTTTCATCCATGAACAAAGTGCTAAATTACCTGGATTATCACATGAAAAAAATATAAACTAATAAATTATATATATATACATACATACACACACACACACATATATATCATTATATTTTGATTTAAAAATCTTTAGAAGATCTTCTATGTCTACAAACAACCCAACAACCAAAACACCCTCCTCCACCATACAAAACTCACAAAAGGAAATACAAGTGTGATAACTTCCTCATTATGGCAAGTTCAAGTTAATGTTTTGGCATGTTTTGGGATTTAGGTAGATTGAAGTCTAAGTTATAGTTTAGATTTTAAGACTGAAGGTTTTAAGTTCTATTTGAACCTAATTGAGTAATTGGCACTTTTTCTTCAAAATTGAATTAGAACTTGAACTAAGGGTTTTGTCCCATTTTTGAATAAGGTGTATAAGTAAATAAATTTATTTATGTTATCAAAAAAAGGGTTAGTCTTATGTTTTCAGTAAGCATTTGATTAGTTATAAACATCATGAATATTATATAATTTTTTTATTTTGAATTGTGTGTATTATTTGATCAAACTAATATTTTAAAAATAAAATTTAATTTAATTGTGTATAATGGAGATGGAGAGAGGACTTGGTCTTAAGTTGGACTCATTCTAAATTCTTTATGAAAACAATCCAAAACCAAAGGTTTTTTAAAATCCAAAGAATCAATCTCAAGAATAAATCAAAAAGATTCAATCTTAAAAATTTTATTAAAAGAAAAATGGTTTTTAAAAAAGAAGAAAATTGTTTTTAAAAAGGTTCCTTTTGAAACAAGAACCAAACAAGACTGGTTCACACACGGTTCTTTGATTTTTCAAAGAACCATTTGAATACAAGCAAACTGGAGGGGGTTGTGTGTGTGTGTGTTGTGGGTGTTCACCTCAGATACCCGGAGGGTATCACTAAGATGGTATGTATTTCACAGCACCACAAAGAGAGTGGTAACAAAACTAACAAGGGGTGTGTCACACAATGGCCTTGCCATCTACATGAAAAAGTATCTTAAGGCAAAAGAAGAATTATGGAAATTCAAATGATTTCACCATACAAAAAATACAATCTTCGAAGAAAAGAAAAAAAAAATCCTCCCAAAAAAAAACCCAAAATCCTTCAAAATATCATAACTCTGGGACTGATCCGAAGTTTCAACACAAGCCAAAATATCATCTTTCAAAAATCCTCATATAAAAATTGAAGTACCTTTACCATTTCAGCAATGGCCTAGAAGGCCAAAATCCCTTAAGCTACTAGACTCTGTAATGAATCTAAACACAATATCCTTGCCTTCTTAGTAGGCAAGGCCAATAAATGCCAAATGCATTGAGATGATGTCAGAATTCCAGTCAGTACAAGAAGACAAAAATTGCAGTCAGTAGTAGTTACAAATTGCCGAAAACTTCGTTCCTTTCTGCTGTCACCCAGTTCCTTCTCTCGCATTTGTAGCCAAAGGGACAGCTCTGATCTGTGTGTGTGTGTGTGTGTGTGTGAGAGAGAGAGAGAGAGAGAGAGAGAGAGAAGAGAGGGATCTATCTACAAATGTGCTTCTGTTGTGCTTTTACCCATTCTTCCCGAAAATCAAGACTCAAGAAGTTGAAGAAGAAAATCAAGACTGGAGTTTGGTTTTGCCAGGTTTGATGCAGGTATCCCATGTCTTTGTTCTTTCAAACTGCACACTTCTATCTACATGGGTTGGTGATGATGATGATGATGATGGTGGTGGTGGTGGTGATGGGTGGTGGTGGAGCACATTCTAGAATTTGTGGGTTTTTTGATCTTTGTGTTTTGCTAGCTGTTGCTTTCTTTTCCTTTTTGGGGGTGTGTGTGTGTGTGTTTTTGTTTTGCTACTTTGTGTGTAGAATGAATGTGAGTTTGTACGAGAAGAAGAAGAAGAACCCAAAATGAAAGTAAGATGCCTCAGGCTTTTTGGCAGTTGATTTGATCTTGCTTCTGCAATCTCTGAATCATCAGCTAGTGTGTGGGAAAAAAAAAGAGATCAGGTGGGTTTGTTTTATTATGTCAGAGCTTGAGTGAAGAAACAGAGTACAGACTTGACTGAAGTTGTGTGCTTTTGTTTGTTGTGTGTTTGTGAGCAGCTAGCTGATACAGTGGGGATATACCTATATATTCATTTATGTGTATGAGATCTGTCTTCAATTGCTTTGTAGCCTCCCTTTTTTTTTTTTCATAAACTTTCTCTTTTTTTTCTTGCCATTTTGAAATCTCTGATCTAAACCAGGACTCATCTTTGACAAGCCCTTCAAATTACTAGTTTGAAATCTTGGATTAATTAAGGGTTTGATTTGGTATTGTGTTCAGGTGTTCAGCAGTTTTTTTTTCCTGCACAGGCAAAGGTTAAAGGGATGTGAATCTCTTTCCTCTTGTGAAATCCTCAGCAACACCTCTGGGTTGGTGGGTGGCAAGAAGGAACAGACATAGAATCAATCAGTGGTGGAATTTGAATGTGTGAAGTCAGCAACTGTGACACCAAGATCGAGCCTGGCTAATTTCCGTGTTGCTACAACAGGTAGAAAATGCTAATCAGATGTTGCCACATCTTCACTAATGAATCTGGTGATTTAGGGTTTCTCGTGGGTTTTTAAAAATAAAAACAATACATTTAAAAGTAAAATTGTGTAAGAAATTCATTTGGTGAACCTTAGAGTAGCCAGTTGACATGTTGGATTTTGTTCCCAGTAGTAGGTCCTGATTTTCAGAGGTTCCTTGACAGGGTATCCAAAGAAGAAGAAGAAGAAGAATTCTCCAGAGATAATTTTTTTGGGTATGCAAGGTTCAGAGCCTTCAGCTAGTCAGCTCATGGGTGATGCTTCTTCTGCTTCACTCCACCACAATCCTCAACGAGCTGCAGGACGCCAGAATTTGAATGTGAAACCTCAGCTAACCCGCACTCAACGTCGAAGTTCTCTTGAAGTGTTTGGCAGTAGTAGTAGTACTACTACTACTCTCTCAAGTGATGGGTATCATTCTGGAAATTCTGCTCACATGGGCACTTATCCTTTATGGGGCTATGATGACAATGAGCAACAACAGCCTAATAACATTATGCAGCTATTTGCAGCAGCTAAATCAGAGCTGCTGTATCCTGTACAAACCACAGCTCAGAAGACAAGCTGCACAGATGAAATCTCTGACATGATAGTGGAAGATACACAAGAACAGATGATTCTGGAGCTGAATCCTGACAAAAGGGATGTCTTTTCTGGAGGGCAGCAGCAGCAGGACCTGCACAACAGCCCTACAGTAGAGAAAGTCATGAAATGGGTGAGTTCTGTACACTAAGTCTCAATTTGTCACCACATTGATATAATTTCTGATGAACGGTGAGAAATAGGTAATTGTCTAGGCTGGTCTTTTGACGAAGAAATTCAGTGATACAGGGGTTAAGAAAATGCTTGACCTGATAATAGAAACATAACTGCAAGTAACAGTGTGCTCTTTGTGAAACAAGATTTCCAAGCGAGTGAGCTTTGTGACTTTGTGACCTAATTTTGGTCACTTTTGTGGGTTTGGAGGAGCAGGAAAGGTCACCAGAAAGGGAGGAGCTAACAGAGGCAGTAATGGCAGAAAGAGCTGCAGAATGGGGTCTAGTACTAAAATCTGACAGTGTGACTGGCAAAATCTGTGGTGTCGGAACACGGAAATTGTCTAGGGATCGATCTTCTTCTTCAACTGGGAGTGGTAGTAGAAGAAGAAGTTCTGGCAATTGGACATCTGAACCAGGAACATCATCAACAAGAACATCGATGTGCACATCCACAACATCAATGTGCACATCCATAACATCAATGCGCACATCAGAGACGTCAACAAGGTCATCAGAGGCATCAGATACAGGCAGCACCAATATATCATCCATGATGCGGAGTGTTCTCCCCCTCCTTTCTCACAAGCTCAAAGATGTGTTATCAAAATTTGAACATGCATTTGTGATATCAGATGCAACATGGCGAGAATTCCCAATCATATATGCAAGTGCTGGATTCTTCAGCTTGACAGGTTACAGCCCCCAAGAGGTTATCGGGCAGAACTGGTATGTGGGTGGGTCTTCAATGGGTTTTGTGCCTTGCTGCCCACATTTTACCATCAAGGTTTTTGTAAGTGCACTTGCAAAATCTTGACAGTAGAATTTCAAGGATCATCAAATCAAGCTTTGACAGCAGCTGAATAATGTACACTCTTGATGTAGGTACTTACAAGGTGGGTTTGTCATTCTGTTATGACAGTCGGTTTTTGCAAGGACCTGGAACTGATAAGAAGGAGGTTGCAAAAATCAGGGAGTCAATAGCAGCTGGAAAAAGCTTCTGTGGATGCATACTGAATTATAAGAAGGATGGATCCAGATTCTGGAACCTTCTCAGTATGACCCCCATCAAGAGCAGCGATGGTGGCCAAGTTCTCAAATACATAGGGTTAAGAGAGTTTCTTCCCTTCCCAGATGTCTACCTACAACTTGAAAAGAGTTTTGCACTTTGCGTTGGATTAGACCCAAAAATCTTCAACAAAGAAAAAAAATTTAAAAATTGGAACACATTTGCCTACACAAGTTGGGGGCTTGAGTGGAAAAAATGTGGTGCCATGAGCACAGGATGCAGGTGGAGGTGAGCAAGTATACTGAGAGTAAAAGGGAGAAGATGACGCGCCCAAATGGCTTATCTGGGTCTCTTATCCAATATGACAGTAGGCTGCAGGACAAGGCCATGGAATCTGTTACAGAGCTTGCTGCAGTGTTTCAGAAGCAGCAGCATCCAACCATTGTCCAGGTATTGAAACATTTCCAACACCTAGAATTGAAAGAGACGGGCACTTGACAACAGGTGGTGTTTTGGACTAGTATGTTTGCCACCAGATCTGATCAACCTTGCGGTGATGGTTGGGTTTCCTCCATGCATCCAGATTGAATCCCAGCTTTCGAATGTGGTGGAAGGCATGACAATGGGGAATGAAGCTCCACAAAAAACCCGACGTTCATCAGGGTTCCTTTCACTACTTGGGTACCCAAAAAACTCTTAAATTCTGTGATCCTTTGAAAAATCTTAAAATCATATTGCCCACAAACATGCACTAATTTTAGGCTTCAAGATGCCCATGTTGAGATCAGTCACTTGAATTTAACGGTGCACTTTTTCTGGGTGGCGGTGGTGGTGGTGGTTGGTTCAGGTTCTTCAGGAAGTCACCATCAAGCCATGAAAAGGAGCACATGGATACAAGGGAGATAGTGATGAAAGCTCATGGCCTGCACTATAAGGTGGAACGGAGCAACAAGATTTGTCATCAATGTCTTTGCCACCACTCTCAAACATATAGCCCAAAGTTTTGTGATCATAGATCCCTGACTTCTTGATAAGTGTATTGTAAGGCCCATGACAAAAAATCTATCTAACTTGCAACTTGATCTAACCCTATGTATTTGTGTACTTGCAAACCTAGTTGTCTAAATTTAAGGTTCACATCTTCCAAGTTTTTTTTTCCTTATAAGCTCAATAAAGGACATGAATGGTATTTTTTATCATTCATCAACCCATGTTGATGCTACTTTATTGCTTTCATATGAATAAAACATGATATAAGTGAAGTCTTTCATTTTTTTTTGTCTGCCTTATCGTGCATGCTTTTACCTCAGGGCTTGTTTAATATCCATTTTTACTTTCCCTTAGCCATCATACATATGTTTTCCAGTGTCTAAAATTGCTCCTTCAGCTCCAGAGTTTTAGTATGTATTTTTTAGATTGTGGAAGCTTTACTCTTAACCAGATTTTTTTGCATCATTTGATTTCTTGAAGCTGACAGAGTAGCACAGAAGAAGTTATTGGGAGAAATTGCAGGCTTGCTCTTCAAGAATTCAAAAGTACTTGATTGATCTATTGCCCATTCTGGCTTTGATTGGCTTGATTGGGTTGTTTTCATATTTTCAGATTGTGCACGGGAGTTTTAGAGTTTTTGTCCTTGCATTAAAATACCCATTGCTATCTCTCTCATCATGTTCTAGAAGTCAAAACTTGGTATCAAAAGAAAATAAAATTAGCAAGTTTATCTTTGAGTTATCTTTGCTTGGTTCTTCTTTTTGTTTTGCATCGGATTTCTGCAAGGACCTGGCAAAGCTCATGGCACTGTGGAGAAAATTCAAGATGCAATCGACACCAGCGATGACATTGTGGTGCTTTAGGTGAAGGAGAATGCAGAAACTGTCAAAGCAGCCGGATGGAATCTCCCAGATGCCAAATACAGAAAGTTTAGTGATGCATGTCCATTTTATGTTCAGCATCTTCAATTTTTGTAAAGTGCCCAATGGTTGGCTTCAAAGTATTATGAAAAGCTTGGAGTGGCTCCTTGAGTTTTTTCGAAATAACTGGATTCAGAGGTTTGTTAAGTTTGATGTTCAAAAAAAAGAAAACCGAAATTGGTTGTTCTTTGATTATAAATTTTCAAAAACCCAGAACCAGGGGTTATTTACAAAATCAAATACCTGCACAACTCTAGTGGTGTATAGTGACATACTTGTATTAAGCATAATCAACAGTATCCTCATTCGAGTGAGGACATATCTCTTGATTGCTACTGCAATTTATCATGACTAGAATCTTCTTGTGGCTTTCCAAAACATGTGATAATAAAAACTTCCACTTCAGATTTTTATTGTTTAATAGTGCTTACCAAAGTTTGGCCGGATAATTAGTGTAGTAATTGCCTACACCTGTTTGTTGGGAGCTAATGAAGTCAGTTGGCAGCCATAGCAACAGCTCCACTTCATTCCCCAGTCAGGTAACAAGTGCTCGTCACTGTAGCTAAACCCTGAACCAAAAAAAAAAACCAACATTGTAAATGGCTCTTACATAGGTAGTAAACTTCTATAGCAACAGGTCCACTTCCTTCCCCACTCGGGCAACAAGTATTTGCCAAAGTGGCTAAACCTTTGCATTAATTGCAGCTCCACTTCCTTCCCTGCATGGGCAACACGTGTTTGTCAAAGTGGCTAAATCCTAAATCAACAACATAAACCAACATTGCAATGGCTTTTATGGTGGCTTCTCTGCAGTGTCGGCTCCTGCTATCTTGCATATTGCATGCAACATTTTTTTTCCAAAAAATTTGTTTCACAATGACCAGGGAATTTTGTTCACAACTGATTTTAAGCTGATTTTAAACCAACTGTTGTAAACAGGGATTAAGGTAACCAATTGCAAGGTACTGCTGGTGCAAAAACAGTTCCAGGTGCCCCAGCATTGACTGGATATATGAGTATCTCCAGGTTCACTAGAACCTCAGCTAATTGATTTTCAAGTGATGGTGGTTGAAGTGGGGTTACACTTTGCTAGATCAACCCTTCAATCATGGTTCAAAAAAGTAAAACATCCTGTAAAACCTTATCACTGAGGAAACAGAGTTACCTGTTATTTGGAGAAAGGCTCTTGGATTATTCTGCTGACTTTGAGCAGCATGATCTTCCTTGAGTCCTTCTGCATCATGAGTGCCATGGTCAGAAGACATGCTGACAGCTAGCATGGAAACCCATTGTTGTGAAAGGACTGAATCCCACCAGCCCTCTACTGGCCCACATTACATCTGTTTGACAAAATGTCCTGTGCCTCCTTCCTTGACAAGTGAATCCCATGACACAATGGATGTCTTGAATCAGATTTGAGGAAATACCTGATCTAAAGTTGTTTCCAAAAAGTGGTTGCCCTAAAAAGGATGAAACCATTTGTCCATGACATATTCCCCCCATCTCTCCATTGTCCATATACAGATTCACTGCTCACACTTGGTAAACCTTTCAGTAAGGTCCCAACTTTCTCCTCCTGCAGGAGTACTCATCCTGCATAAGCTGCACTCATTATTTTGTGTCAAAAATCTTTCAATTCACTGCATCTAACCCCACATGTTTGTAACCCTTATTACCAAAGGATCTGGTTTGGGTGTACCTTCCAATGCAAACATTCAAAAATTGGTGAAGTAAAAAAGCTCCTGAAGTTTGTCAAGGTTTGCCATTTGCATGGAGGACATGTCACAGTCCACACTGTTTGAAAGATCTTCATCTAAAGTTGCCATCAGAAGAAAGGAAGTTGAGACATCATTGTTAGCATGGTGATCACAGGTCTGTGTGCAGCCTAACCTGACCTGTGCAGATCTTCCTGAGCATCCATAAGTCCATAATCTCATCATCCCATAAATATACTCCACCACTTGCTGTTCTTTCTTCAAAACCTAGTCGAAGAAGAGGAGCAGGCAGCTCTTTCTACAAGAAGCAATTGTTCATCAGAGGCAACATTTGTGATTGATTGAAGCTCTACCACAATGTCAGCACATGGAAGTGAACACAAGGATAGTATGGTTCATGCAAACAGAAAGAGTTAGTACATATATGCCAATTCCTGATGTCTTAGTACACTTAAATTTGCCATACTAGTAGGTGTGTAACTGCTGTACTACCATGATAGAATATAATTCTGGTGGAAGGATATGCAAAAAACTGAATTCAATTGTCCTCTCACAATTAGTAACAGCACCTGCAGATGCTGAAAACACTTCATCATTATCTCTGACATATTACTAGAGTCCCCCTTAACCACCTCCGCCTGCATAAGCCTTTCCAAACAGGAGTAACTGGAGCTGATCATATCCAGACAACACTCCAGCTCCTGCAATTGCACGGAGAATGTTTGCACCAGCACCCTTGAACAATGATCTTGTGCCTTCCTTGGCTATAATTTGCCTAAATGCATCCAGTGAGCTTTTGTACTTCACTGCTTCTCCAGAGGTCATCATCATGCGACGTCGAACAGTATCAATGGGATATGAGGCAAGCCCAGCCCCAATGGTGATTCCCCATCCAAGCAAGAAACTAGCCAAAAAGTTGCCCTGCCACACACAAATGCCATACATAAAAAAGCAACGCACTGAAGAGTCCCTCCATTCCCCTAACTGTAATTCAACAGATGCAATACAGGTTTTCCAGCACTTGATAGCATCATATCACATTCCCCAATGTAATTGAAACAACCATGCTTTTCACAATTAATCATCAAGGATGAAGTACCACAAAAATACCTCAAGGCTCCCAACCAGTACAACTGGCTTCAGGGAATCATAGATTCCAAAGTACAGACCCCGGTACACAATAATACCAGCACAAGATATCACAAATCCTCTATACAGTCCAGCAATACCATCAGTGGCAAGTGTCTTCCTGTACACATCTAGCAATCCATTGAACTGGCGCTCACCACCACCCTTCTTTGAGGACTTGGCATCATTGGCTAACCGAGTTCGGGCATAATCCAAAGAATACACAAAGAGAAGTGATGAGGCACCTGCTGCCCCTCCAGATGCAAGGTTTCCAGCAAACCACAACCAATAACCATCCCTGTCCTTCTTGTAACCAAACAGAGCCCGGAAGTAGTCCTTGAATGCAAAGTTCAATGCCTGTTTTGCAGGGAGTGGTCATTAGGCTGATGACAGAGGACTTGAGATGCAGAACAATTCAAGGATATTGGCTGCATAAAGAGTGCTCCACAAATCTCTATTGACTTCAGAACTGACAAAGAATATTGGAGAATAGCACACAAATCACCAGAAGCTCAAACAAAAAAATCACCCAGCATTTGCATAGCATAAAGGAAATTATGTGACAAAAAACAGCAGCTGCCTTCATTTATGCCATGGAATTTCCTTACCAGACATATCTTTAATGGACTTACATTAGAGATTTGACTCAATGGTATTACATCATTCAGCTTGAAATATAGCACAACTATTTTCTAGCCAGATGTACTCACAACCAAAGCCCAATCTGAAACCACAGAAGATCCTGCAACATACAAACATTTAGACAGGACCAATCCAGAAAAATACTTCCCTGAGCAGGGCCCATACCTGAGTAGGGAAATAACGGATGACATTTGCCAGGTTTCCACGCCACAAGGAGATGAAACCCTCATCACGGACAGTGCGGGTAAAACATTCAACAATGCCCTTGTAAGGTGTTGCAAGGCGACCAGATTTCAGCATCTCATCCTGGTTCTGGATGAGAAGCTTGACTCGCTCAATGGGTGCTGCAGCAGTCTTTGACACAGCAGCTGAGACTCCACCCATAAGAAAATCGGTCATAAAACCTTTAAACCCTTTTCCTTAGGTGCTGGGACAAAGACTGGGGCAATGCGGCCTGTGGGCACCAAACTCTGGCCTCTTGACATAAGGTGGTCAATGGGACACAGTTGGTTGAAGCCCCCACATGGCTTGGGCATGGCTCCAAGCCTCATGGCTACTGCAAAACTTGGGGACCCACACACAATCTGATGCTCCATGCCAGAATACATGTGACAGTTCGGTGCCAGCTTTGAGCCCAAGTAGGAATACCCTGACAACTTACTTGCTACACCCAGCAGCGATGATGATCCCTCTGCCATCTTGAGTGGTTCCATACAACCTGTGTATATATATATCAACCACCCAATGTGCAATTTCTTAATTCACATCGCCTGATCAAGATACCTGCAATCTCCCCATGACTCATAGCAACACCCACAAATACAAAAGGATGCTGTTCATGTATAGAATGAATGCACAATTAGTAACTCAAAAGCCAGGTTATATGCCCAATGTGTAAAACAAGTAATTACTAGATCAAGTCAGAGTGCATCTTCCACGACTTTCTGGCTAACATTGCAACACTCAAACTGACAGGGAAATCAACACTCTGGCTGGTGCCATCCCTGAGGCGACAGTCCAAAGGGAAGAGGCTTGCAAACTGCATGAAATGTTAATAACAGACCATGGACCACTTTAATAGGAGGCTGCAGAGTTGTCACATGTACGAGTCAGAGAATATGTCAATCAAAGAAAGCAAGGTACAAAGCCAACATAGAGACAACTTGATGAATGAATACACTGCATCTAAATTTAGGTCATGTAATAAGAAAAAGGGAGATGGATAAAGAACTCATCAGCTACAGCGCACAAAGACAAAAAATGTTGTCAGCATGAACATCCCATCAAACATGATCCCATTAAGGTCATGCCTGGTAATATGTCACTGCCAAAAAGCAACAGACTGACAGAATCTCACTGGAGATGTACATAAGGAGGCTGGTCATGCAATCCTCTCTACAACAATCTTCTTATTTAGAGATATTATCAGATTGAATGACAACCTTAGACATCATACATCATTTGTCTAAGACAAGTCTGCACAATTAGTAACATGTGGAATAAAAGAAGGAAGCAGTAATATAGGAATGTATTTACTGTAAGAAAACCAGCAGGTGCATCCTGAAGAGAGTTGTCACAGAAGTTGCTGTAGATCAGATATTTTGTAGCAGCTAAACAAAAGCAACTCTGCAATCTATAGGAACAGTTGTATTATAAAGCCAGAGACATACACATATGGCTAATCATTATACACATGTGACTGCAACCTAGTCTTCCTTCCCTGCAGCAATAGTATTCACTCTGAAACATACAGGCTCAGCTGCATCACAGATGCTGCAGGTTTGATGCCTTGTTGTTGCATATATAGATCATTCATGCAATTGCAACAAAAGCCAGCTATGAGTACATAAAACAAGAAAAAGAAAGAAAAACAAGCATGAGGAATTCAAGACAACAAGAAGGATGTAAAAACATGCACAAGGAGATGCTTGGATGCTTGCAACACAAAGCTAGGTGATCGTTGCTTTTTCTTCTTCACAGTTTACTGCAACAAGGATCCTGGGCTCCATCAATTGCACTAAGTGAAGAAGAAAAGATGACCACCACCTAGCTATGTGTTGTTGCAAGCTTCTAAGCTTCTCCTTTAGCATGACTTTACATCTTTCTTGTCGTCTTGAATTCCTCGTACCTGTTTTTTTCTGAACCATCACAGAAAGAAAGAAAGCTGTTGTTCAGACTTTTGCGATGCTGTTACTCCTGGCAGCTTGTCGAAGCAGCAGAATCGGTTACAGTAAAAAAAAGCCGAAAGTCGATTCCTACACTTGAAAGAACCTCAAAACACCGCATGAAACTCATTATTGTAGACTCCTAGCTGCTGCTACCGATGATGAACACCAGAGAGAGAAAAATCTATTTCCCAGGCATATCGATTTGCGAACGATTAGTTGCATCGAAAGAAAAAACTGGCAAAAACGAAACAAAAGTTCGACACAAAAGCTAGCTCCATAGGTAGGAAGAAAAACAAGTGAAAAGTTCAGATTCACAGACAGCGATGAAGAAGAAGCTCGTATACACAAACTTGGCTCCGGGCCTATTTATTGTTCGAGTAAAAGCACGTCGTCTGTGCAAGCGCTAATTTCTTCTTGCTCCGAAGCTGTGTTGAGTATTCCGATCCGATCAGGACAATTTTGGCATCAATTGAAGCGGGGAAAAAAAAATTAAAAAATTGGAGTCAAGATAGGCATACCGGACGACGGCCTGCCGGAGGAGTCGCTCAAGGAAGCGAACGATCGCGGAGGGAAGCTGGGGCTTGAAAGAAGCTGCAGCACACCACAACGAAGCACAAAGAGCACACACAGTAAAACTCTGAAAGGAAATGTGCGCGCGGCGACACGGGCCCTCTGGCACCCACCAGTCCGCAGGACATTCCGTCGGCTTCTACCCCCTATGGAAAAGGCGGACAGGTCTAGGCAAGATGAGGCATTAACTGTTCGGTGCAACGTTTTGTTTTTGTTGCGAATTGGGGAGGAGGGAATATTCTTCAATGAGATTCCTGTTTCAATGTTGTTGAAAAGTGTCAACATTTCTTCAAAAAATCAAATAAATTTTGCCTAAATTCTTTTGGCACATTTTTGGTAAAAAAAAAAAATTTAATTTCAAATAGAACAATATTTCTTCTCTATTTTTTCTAAATCCCAGTTTTGTCACCACATTATGAAAATTCACCGCCAGAAAAAAATGATGCAAAGGGACCCAAATTACTTTTCCATTTTCTAAATTGTAATGTAATGGAATGATGATATATATCATCATCATCATCATCATCATGACCCACTATATTTTTACATAGGGAATCTTAAGTTGTTCTTCATAGATGCCATCTTGTTTTTTTTATAAAAATTAATTCAAAATTCCATAAAAGTCTAATAATGTGGAGAGAACAATTTTACAATTAGAAATAGATGTTATCTATACACTAAATTTTTTTTATCACAATAAGCCACAAATGGAAACATGGGGAGGGGGGGAAATTAAAAATTAAAAAATACCCTTTTGCGTGGATTCTAAAATCTATATCATATTGGAAGTATGTAGAAGTACTAATTGGGGTACATGTCACAATGTATGCATGCATGCATGTATGTATGTGTGTATCTTTGTATTGCCAAGTTATTTCCAGTGTCGGGCAGCCATTAGAAACTGCACCAAACTACCATTGGGTATCAGGGCAGTTCTTAGGGCTGATAACCGTGACTATGAAAAAATCAAATACCCGATTCTGATTTCATAGGACCATTCTGTCAACTTTTTTGAAAAAGCCAAATAACTGCCCCGAAAACCCCGCCCCAAACTTTGGTGGGGTTCCTTGCAAGTTGTTTCCTGAGACCCGACGGTTCTTTCAGGGGTTTGGAAACGCCAGATCAGGTGGATCTTTGATTCTGATTTTTTGAGTCTGATTTGTTTCAAACGCCTAGGATGGATGATAATTCTTTGATTCTGATTTTTTTTTTTCAAACGCCTGGCATGGATGATTGAGTCTTTGATTTCGATTTGTTCAAACGCCTGGGATGGATGACTGAGTCTTTGATTTCGATTGCTTTCAAACACCCGGGATGGATGATGATTCTTTAATTCTAATTTTGTTTTTCTTTCTAACACCTGGGATGGATGATGATTCTTTAATTCTAATTTTTTTTTTCTTTCTAACACCTGGGATGGATGATAATTCTTATTTTGCACCCTTATTTTGGTAATGCCCTCAACCTAGGGCTTTACCCGACACTAAAAAATAAATATTGACCTAGGGCTTTACCCGACACTAAAATAAATATCAACCAAGGGCTTTACCGAACACTAAACTAAATATCGACCTAGGGCTTTACTCGAAACTAAAATAAATATTGACCTAGGGCTTTACCCGACACTAAAATAAATATCGACCAAGGGCTTTACCGAACACCATACTAAATATCGACCTAGGGCTTTACCCGACACTAAAATAAATAAATATTGACCTAGGGCTTTACCTGACACTAACCCTAAACCCATTTTTTTTCTCTTTTTCTTTGTTTCTTCCTTTCTTCCTTAGAAAATTGGTGGTGACACTTGACCCTCCTGGAACGGCTTACAGAAGGTTTGAGCAATCAGCCTGCAACAGCACTAAAAGCTGGGCACCCAGCAGGATTCTGTAACCGCACCCCCACCTCACCCCACCCCCCGCCACTCTGCACCAATCCATTGGAAAAGTAAGTGGGCTAAGTGGGTAAGTAACTAGTGTTGAGCGGGTACCCAGTTTGGAGGGTTACAACCATTTGGCCCTGGTTCCTGTTAATAATACAAAAACAAAACCAGAAGAATCGGGTATGCATATTTTGGAACTGGCTCCATAACTGGAACCAATTTTTTTTAATTTCTTTTTTAATTTTTATTATTTATTTATTTTTATTCATTTTTTGGTAAAGAACCAGAACTAAACCCAGAATCAGAATTTTAAAAATTAATTGTTTTAAGAATTGGAATAGGAGGGAACCAGAACTACTACCTTGAGGTTCTTCTTAGAAGTCAAGAACCGTCCAACACTGGTAAGTACACCATAAGTAAGTGGAATAGTAAGTGGAACAGTACACCATAGGTAAGTGGAACACAGGGTTACCATGTAAGCAGGTAAAAGCAATTGGTGGTTACTAGTAGGTACAGATAGATACATGTGGATGGATGACTTGGTACATCAGTGACCAGCTTGATTGCTATAGGAAATGAATATAATGTTTGTCCTGTCCATACATACATCATCCATTATGCATGGTGCACAGGTGGATGCTGCTGGTTCACTCCGACTAGTGTAGCCTGTGCCATTCATTGGCCCAAGTGTGAACACATTTGAGAGCTCAACTGATTTTATGTTCCAAACCCAATTTTTGCAAATTTGTTTGAATTTCCAGCAACAGAATCCACTCAAAAATCAATATCTTTTCACACCTTAGCTCTAAAAATTGTTAAAATAAAGTCTATTAAAATCTGACTCGCTGAAAAACTTTCCAACAACACCAAGAACGCCCCCAAATTCCAATACTTTCTCTTTTTTTTTCAGTTTTGATATTATTTATTTTCACTGAGAAAATGGTTCAAATAATCGATAACTTCCACACATTAGCTCCAAAAGAGTCTCAAATCACGTCCATGAGCACCCCTACTCATCAAGAGCTTTCTGAAGATACCATGAGTACAACATGAAACGCCATGATTTGGAAGATTTCAGCCTGACAAAACAAAACAAAACAAAACAAACTACCTTGCTTCATAAATAAATGGGCAAGATGTCTTTCGGCATTACGTGGTTGAGGGTTCTACCAGGGCCAAGGGCCAATTTCAAAGCGTAACTGATGTTCTCACCATTGATTCACATAAGCATAGTAGTTATCAGACAAACCTTACTGTTCAACAAACTACCTTGACTTTGAACATCATCCATTGGATAGCCATTATTACTCAATTGTGGATGAATCTCCACTGAGTTAATGCCCGGGCTCCTCTAGCCCTGGTAATAGGACTTGAACCAGATGCGAATCCATCAATCTGAATTACTTGCCTAGTGGTAGAAACTCTAGGTGTCACACTAGCCTCTTGTGCTGCGACATAAGAAGGGCAAAAAGAAATAGCAAATTATGGTGTGAAACTAAAATTGTGTGCACTAGAAAAAACATACTCCCCAACCATTTGGTTTCACCTTGATAACCAATTCTGTAAGAAATAGGTCTCATACATAGGTAGGTAAAAAAATAATAACTATTAGATAAATAGATGGTTTATACATATGTAAAGACTGTTTTTATTACCTACCTACTAACAACCTGCTTGTGAGTTGTTAATAGGTAGGTAGGTAGGGAAAAAAAAATAACTGAGCTAATCACCATGGTAACCTAAGGAATTGAAACCCAACAGAAAATTGTTCATCCTTCGTGGGGCACAACTTGCTTTGTTTTTTTTGTAAAATACAAGAAAATATGTCCATTTGCACCTTCAATTTGGACCTCAATCAATATTTGTCACATCTAAAATATAAATAAAATCTTCTTTACCTTTTCCACCCATAACCAAGAAAACTTAAACAATATGAAGTGAGAAATAATTTAAATCTCGTCACTTGGGGCCAATTATTATGGTTGGCCAATTTAAAATAGTGAACAATACTCATTTTTAAAAAATTGTTATGGTCTTTTAATTTTACCATTTGGACCAATCATTATGATTGTCGATTAGAAATAGTGAATAACAATCATTTTTTATTAATTGTGTTTTTTTTAAGTCTTTTCCAAGGCCCAAGAATATGTACATTTTTTTCAAGCTTAAAACAGCTTTTCAAGGAACCCATGAAATTTGACTCTTATATTAAAGTTATCCATAAAGTCATGCCATGTTAGGCTTGAGTTGCAACCCCCCATTTGATGTTTCATCCTCTCCTAATTGTTGTTTGCAAAGTCATGAAATTTTATTAAATAAGAGTATGAAATATTGAGACTTAGGATTAGAAATTCCAGGAGTCATGGAATTTTGAATACTTTCAACTTGAAAATTCAATAAAAGTAAAATTCTTATTGAATTTTGAGTAATTTTTCTCGTTGGAAATATCAAAAAATCAATTTATTTTTATTTTTATTTTTTTTGGTTGGGATTTCCCAAAAGCCATAGGGCCCATGGCCTGTGTTATTACTACAATTATAACACCTCAATGACTTTGGGTGCAATGAGGTGATTTCATAAAATTTCAGACATCTGTTTCAGGCCAATGCTTTCTCTTTTTTTGGGGTGACACTTTGAAACTTAGTGAATTTTTTTTCAGAATATGAAAAAAAAAGAAAATTTTATGATTTTAAGAACTTTTTGCCATTTTTTGAAATTAAAAAAAATTAAATTAGCCATATCTAGACTTAGGCACTTCCAAGGTTGCCACTTGTAGTATCACTTTTGTAAAAATGTTCCAACCCACCTAGGATAGTTTTCAGTTATTGCTAATTAATGCTAAGGATACTTGCCAATGGACCTACTTGAGAAATTTGGAAAGAAATAAAAACCTTGGCACAAGTCTTATTGAAAATTTTGAATATTTTTTTGTCATTAAAAATTCCATAAAATTAAATTTCTATTTTTTAAAAGGAAATTGGATTTCACACAAATGGAAGGTAATATATGTGTTTCAATAGCACAAAAGAATATCCAATTTAAGTTTTTTTAGTAAGTAAAGAAGAATGTCATAGCCTTCAATGTGAAGGATTCAATGCCACTATTTGATTTGAAACATTGGGTATTTGATTTTTTAAATAATAATCTTTGGTTCCAATTTTTTTTTTAATTTCGTAAAACAATGAGGAGAAAATTTGTAGTGTATTTGGAGGGCACCTTATATCCATCAATTTCTCTCTCAGAAAATGGGAAGGATATTATGCCTACTCCTCAATAATGTGGGAGGGTTCCTTACACCTATAAGTAGGCATAATTTCCCTCCCACTATTGAAGAGTAAGCACGATATTCCTCCCACTCCTACACCTTGTGATCTACGTAGGTTTGGTTCATGATAAATTTTGCCAATGCTATATGATAGGTAAAGCCCATGGGTGGGGGATATTCTCAAAATGTGGGGCCAAAAAGACTCAACTATCAGCTTGTTGTAGGCCCTTTATTTTGAGAATGCCTTCACCCTAGGGCCTTTACCCTACACAAAATCCAAGAACCTTGAGGGGTGGTTTTTTTTTAAGCACAACAATAGTGTGGACTTGACAAGTTGACACCTCAAATCAAGCTTGTCAACAAAGGGCCAACGTGAATTTCATTTGCACACCATTAGGTTTGAACCAATGTTGGGTGGGTATGTTTATTTTAACATACAAGTTGGGTATATGTATGTAGATTCATTCGATGTGTACATTGGCTATGAATATGAATGTTTTTTTTTTGTTTAGGGTTTATATATCGAGTGGGTATGAATAATGATTGGCATGTTTTAATGAGATTTTGGGTATGAGTATGAATGTTCAAGAACATGATACCTATTGGTATCATATATGCACTTAATAAATATATTACTAAGAGCCAAAATATTCAAATTCATTCCATTCTAACAACATCAACTATGGTAACAATCCATCTAGATTGAAAACTACTAAGAACCAATGTTGTAGCTTGAAAGAAAGTTTAAAACATTTGAAGCAACACAAGGCACATTTTTAAAAGCTAACTACATAAATCACTCAAACTTGTTCAAATAAAAATAATAATTAAAAGACTCATATTATGGAAACTCACCATGCATCTCATAATATTTTGCAGCAACCAACAATTGTTCATTATAATCCAAGAGAACATCTTCAATTGCAAAAGAAACGAGACAAATCCTTTCATTGTTTTGCAATTTAATCTCGCATCATTGGGCCAATTTTGGTAAATGAGCAACAAGTTTTCCATATTTTCTATCCTCAATGGACATCTTTTCAAACTAATAAGGATACTTGCCATGCAAAATATCCTTTCCATTTCTATTTGAAGACTTAAAACACCAAAAAACCCAACATATGAGAATTTTGGTTCAAGAGTTTTCCACCATGAAAATGGACTTGCATCTCAACACAATTGAAAGATGTACAACAAAAAAACAAAAGTTTAGGTGCCAACAAACTTTCACTTGCTTATTCAATTGTGGTAGTTGCACCAAAAAATGGGTCTTCTAATGAGGCTACTCCTCGTGGAAGGGTATGTGGCCTTTCAAGATGCAACTATTTGTAGGCTTTAGTCAAGAGAGGAAACACAACCTTTTGATCATACTCATCCACCATCTTTAGAGCCATGTCTAAGTTATTGAGATACTTGGTCATAATCTACAACCCTTTCAACCTTGGATTAAGCATTAAATTAAATAAACATGTTGGGTGTGCCACCAACAACAAAAAAAGGCCCAACCTTCTTATAGTTTTGTTTTCCTGTTATATTTTGATCCCCATCAAAATTAATGAATAAAAAAATGTCAAATATTTCATAAGTACCATATTTTAAACCATTACAATTATAGATTCCATCATAATCAGCCATAAATGTGTGTTTACATATTAGAAAAGGACTAAGTTAAAATTACAAAATAGGGAGACATTATGTCACGAGTTTGGTAGACCTTAAAAATTTGGACTTTATTGTGTGTTTCTTTCGTGAAAAGTGGTCACAAATGAAAGGAAGGGTTGTACTTTTAATACTTCAATAGCCATGTGACAATACAATATGGTCAATTCTTGCTCAAATGTACCACATTGCAATGGTGGATGTATGGCATTTCTTGCGGCACACTCCTTTCCCATGCACACAATTATTATCATTGTAACCTCTAATGTATTTGATAGAAGCTAATACCCCCTTGTTTGGTTCATGATGCATTGATGAACAATAGGAATAAAACACTCACAAACAATCCTTACCACAGCCCAAGTCTACCCACTTGAATCTTAGCTTGTAAACCTTGAATTTGACATGAGTAACATATGTATTTGTGCCTCCTAAAACAACAAAACCTTGGATGCAAATCTAATTTTCACGAGAGTTTTCAATTTTTTCTTTAACAAAAAAGCTTCCACACATGCCTTCTGCCACTCTAGCAACCCCTTCCTTAATTTTTTTGGTCAATGTTATAGTTGATTGAAAAAAGGATTACACACCCTTAAAACTAAGCTCATGCATCCAATTATAATCTTGGTCCTGGTTAAAGGCATATTGACATGCCTTTGACAAAGCAAATCCTAGGATAAGGTATGTCAAGTTGCAATGAATCACAACTCACAACTAAAATCAAAGTTGCAACTAAAGTAATTAAATCCTTCCTTCATCTTTTGCATATGCAATAAAATTGTTTGTGAGATTAAACTCAACTAACAATAACTTTACTTGGATGGTTAAAATAGCACCTAATGTATCTCTAGCTTCTAAAAATGCAATATTAACATAGCAAAGGACCCATTGGTCATCAATGAACTTTATGATTAATGCAAAAGTATCACATCTAGATCTAGACATCCATAGATTAGAGGAGGCTATGGTTGTGGCACATTTTGCAATATACCTATCCATCATCTTTGAAAACATTACCAACAAATGTTCATTCATTAATTGTTTCAACAATGGAAAATCACATTTACAATCACAATGCAAAAACAAACATCATAGGAGTGGCTTTTCCACAATAAATAAAGGCATGTATCCCTTTTTACCATTTAAAAAAAAATCCTTTAGAAATTTTCACTATGAAGAATTGTGTCCGTGGTAATTAGATTACCCTACACTAGAGCTCCAAAACAACTAATATACAACTGCATTGCAACTATCCCATGGAAATGACAAATTAATAAATAAAATGTCACGTTAGAAAATCAAGGAGTTGTATTGTAGTTACAAATTAGTTGCAAGATGTATATTTATATAATACAATGTACACATAATATATATGATTGTAGTCAATCATGTTTGACTTTGTTAAAAAATTGCACTTTAGTCACATGTAACAATTACATCACAACTAGGATAAGTTTAGTTACTAATCAACAATTATTTTGCAACAAATGTACATCCTTGAATAACACATATGATCATGCCACATGTATACATTTCCATTGTTTAATATATATGACATTTCAACTTGTTTGCAACTAGTATGCAATTGTATTTTAACTTAAATTTTGAAATTTAAAGATTTGAAATTAGGATGGGAAACCCTTAAGCAAATTACACATGGAATTATATCAATAGATTTACCCCCATGCATTAACGACCTTCATGCGCTTATGTTTATTGTCAAGAAATTCCAAATGATTTTTTTTTAAAAATCTTTCTATTCAAACATTTTGTGTATTTCCTAATCTTTTAGTGATGCATTTTTCATATCATGTGTTATAACTAAGATTATCATTGTTTATTTAATTTAGAATTAAACTAAAAGGTTGTTATAAATTATATTATTTATTTAAATAACTTGGAAATTAAAGGCTATTTTTTTAATTTTGGAAGTTGAAGGTTCTTGTTCACACTTTTCGATGTTGAAGCTACTTTTACTTTTTGATGTTAAAGGTTATTGCTTTTACTTTTGGATGTTCACAGTTTTTACTTTTGGTTTTAGATGTTGAAAGTTCTTGTTTTTACTCTTGGATATTAAAGGTTCTTACTTTTATTTTTGGATGTTGAAGGTTTTTGCTCTAACTTTTAAATGTTAAAGGTTTTGCTTTTGGATGTACATCAAAATTATGTATACAAGGTAAGATTTTTTCAAAAGTACCTAAAATTTTAATTCAATTTACTTGATTGTAAACACAATATTTGATTTTATTTACAAATGTACAAATTATAATTTAGTTTATATCAATGTTCTATACATTGCATTTTAATGACAAATAAATTGCATGTTAGTGGTGGTATAATTGTAAATTAGTTTTAATCAAGTTGCAACGATTATATACATATTTTTGACATTACAATGTTCTGATATGCTACTGATTTCATTTCATATGTGGAATTAAATGTCATAACATGGTAGATTTCCACTTCTAACACGCGATAATTAGTTTAGTACGAAATGCACTTTTCATGGTTTATAAATTACTTTGAAATTAAATTTAGTTTGAAGAGGTAGGGGAGGGGAATAAATACATAAATAAGGCAAGGTAGAGAGAAGTCTTTACAAAACAACCTAGGACAATGACACTTATGTACTCAGACTCATGAATATTCACTACATTCTTATTCTCACGATCATGAGGGTGTTTTCTATATGAATGTTCCATTTTCTTACAATGTTTATTAACAATAGTTACCTTGATTCATTTCTCTATTATTCCCCTCCCCTACCTCCTCAAACCTTCAGATCATTATGCCTACGTCGTTCCAACAAGTCCCTAAATTCAACATGTTTGTAATGTATTATTCAACATGGAATGTAAATGTATTTAAAGTTTCAAATCCATTTCATGTTTATAAATAATGATGTTTAATGCAATTCAACATTATCTATTATAATTAGGACAACATAATAATGGTTGTGTGAAATCTAGATAATTGCATTGTAAGTTGCAATTTAGTTGTTTAGTACTACTAAAATCAACTACCATACAATTGCTTTGAAACCCAAATTTAAACACCTAGTTACAAATTAGTCACTAAATCCTTTATTTTCATTTTATCTTTAGTTGTAAAGTAGTTGCAAAGGATAGGAACAAAATTCATTGCTCGAATGGATGAATGTTTTGTTTTGAGCTTTCAAGAATTGTTGTGCATGAAACAGGACAACGAATGTTTCTGGTTTACCATAACAAGGCGTTTGCTGAAGGGAGAAGCTTCAACTCTACCTTCAATGGAGCAGGTTCTGTTGTTGTTGCTGCTGAGCATCACCCTTTTCTAGATCTTGTATGAAATCGAGAAATTTTTCGAAAGCTCATAATGCGTATGGAGGCGCAAGCTCTACACACTCGTGAACGAAAGCACGTGATGTGTAGTGCGCGACAATAGCAATAGACGATGACAACATCGCCACAACAACGCAATAATAACGCACTTGTCAAATCCCAAGTGTCATCTCTCTACTATTTTTCCCCCAAAGTTTTCTTTGGCTTTGTCAAACTCTTGGTCAAAACCTCAATCAGGACCTAGATCAGGACCTCGGAGTCTATACGTCCTCCATACATATAGGTTAGGTACCTAATTCTTTCTACCAAGGAATTGGGCTCTCAAATGATGCCACATCACCATGGATAAAGAAAACCATGGTGTGGAATTTCCAGCTTTTAGTTTTCATTCATCCTCTCTTGCTCTTCTCTCTTCTCTTTTCTTCTATTCTCTAAACCCTAAACCTCTTCTCTTTTGTTTTTTTCTCTTTCTCTTCTGTTTTTTTTTGTTCTCTAAACCTTAAACCTCTTCTCTTTTGTTTTTTTCTCTTTCTCTTCTTTTCCTTGAACCTTAAACCTCATTTCTTCTCTTCTCCAAAGCTCTTCTCTTCTTTTCTTCTTTAAACCTTAGACCTCATTTCTTTTCTTTCTTTTCTTTTCTTTAAACCTTAAACCTGTTTTCATTTTTTTCTTTCACTTCTCTAAACCGTAAAGCACTGCCTGGATTTTTCCTTTTATATTTTCAGCAATGTATCAGCCAGGCTGTACTAGGATTTTTTAACTGTAGACCTTTTTTTTTTTTTTTAAAGATTTGAAAAACTTCACAATGGCGCTCAATGTCGCATTGCCGCTGCTGTGTCCTTTCACTGTCACGTCGAACATTTTCACGTTGAAGAAGGACACATCCGAAACACATTACAACAACATTGGGATCAACATCTTAGACAATGCACCCCTGACGGTCTACGAAGTAACCCTAGCTGAGCACTAGCTAGTCATGGGCCTCAAGATCGACAATTCACCTGTTGACACGCGACTATCTAAAATGGAGGCAGCCATCAAAAACATTGCATCTCTTGCGGCCGTTGGTAAGCTTGCAGTCAACCAGCTAATCGAGTGCAAGGTGGCTACGATTGTCACAACCAAGGCTGCGTCTATAGAGAAGCCCAAGTGGACAACGGTGATGGCCAAGAATGTGCGTTAGTTGGTCAGCCGAGCTATGGAGACCTTAGCCGATGCGCCCAAATAAAAGGAGCCCAAACTCAACTTGCGCTTCACGAATTTTGAGGCCAAAGAAGGTGAGACCGAAAAGGAGCTGGTGCAGCGGTTCAACATAAAGCTCTTGCAGGGCTAAATGAGGCTACACGTCAAGGTCGTCGCCACCACACGGTAGTGGCCTACGACTTTACGGGCCTCCACCTCGGCAATAGGAGTGCGCCTTAGCATGGTGCTGTTCAAGTTTGTAACAAACGAGGATTGTTAGGCCGCGTTATGAGGGTGCAAGGGCCTAGCAGGGACCAAGTTGGGCTTGGACAAATACCTCACGCCCACACAGCAAGTGCGCAAGTCAGAGCTATGGTCGTTGTTCAAAGAGGCCAAGGTGGCACGTAAACATGCCTTATGGCACGCAAATGCACCTTTTGGCGCGCAGTCAAGCTCTTCGTCAATGGCACTCATATTTGCCCGCGCTCTTCTATCTAGGGGCGCGGGCACCAGAGAGACCTATGCGTGGTATTATGGAACATGCACAGGGGTGGTGTAAATAAACTAAAAACAGGGGTGCAAATATTAGAATTGTTTCAAGTTGTTGACCTTGTCTTACTAACCGAAACTTGGCACTTCCTAGGCCAACATTTGCCACATGTTGAAGGGTTTAACTCACTTGTGATAGCACACACTGTGTAGCTCGAAAAAAAAAAAACGATAAAACATAATGGGGGGGTTGCTGTTTACTTTCGTAGCCACCTTAACCCAAACCTATCATAGTGGAAGGAAAGAAGCCACAATTCTTACCTATGGCTACGAGTTAGCAAGGGTGCTACCTTTGACTTATTTGTTTGCATGGTGTACACTGCCCCTATTAGCTCCAAACACGAAAGAAAATCCATGTTCCAAAACCTAGTAGTAGATATTGCTAAAGTTCAAACTTTAGGGGCATAGTACTATTGGGAGGGGATTTTAATGCGCGTACTATAGTGCTACTAGACACCATTGACACTAACAACTTTTGTGAACTGTTACAGCCACCTGAGCTCACTAAGATCAAGCAACAAAGTGTTGTGGCTAAGCGACATAACCGTGACGCCAATGTTGGCAGCTAGGGCCACGAGCTCCTAGACCTATGCTGTGATGCTAGGTTGCTCATCCTTAATGGTCGAACACCTGGTGACGAATTAAGGGAATTCACTTGCTTGGTAAATGGGGGGTGCAACACTATCAATTATATTGTTGGTTCACCTACAGTTTGGCAAGTTGCTACACACCTCGAGGTGATAATAGATGACACCCGCTATCGCACGATGGGGGGAGACTCTGACCACAGGCCGTTGCGCCTACGGTTGAGCATTGATTGTAGCTTTGTTAAACCACAACATACGGTTATAACAAAAAAATTCTTACCTAGGTTCAAATATGATAAATCAAAAGTTAAAAAGTATCAGCTTGCCCTAATAGCGAATCTTGAAAACCTATGGGTTATTGATTCGATTGGGCATCTGGGGGCAAACAAGTTAGCTGACCCATTGTAGTAGTGCGTGGGTGCTGTAACAAAGTTTACTTTTGGTCGCAAGCAATCCGGAAGGAGCTGCAAAAAGAGATACTACCATAAACCCTGGTTTGACGCTGACTACCGTATAACGAAACGTGAGTTGAAGCTCTGGCTGAAAGCCAACCTTGATTCACACGCTGCTAAACATCAAGAAAGTAAACATAAAACTTTATTAAAAGGAAAATAATTTTGTGGGAAATTGTAAGAGCTCAACATATGTGTGCACTTGCTAAGGAGGATGCGTTTTTGTTTTAGAAAAAATATCGACCAAGGGCACCCGTTGTGGATAAAATTAGTGTAGCTATGCTTTTGGAAGGCTTTCGTGGGCTAGTTGGCCAGTCTCTACCACCCATACGATTATGAACTCATTCAGTTCAGGTGACCGAACTTCCACCTAGCCACACCCTAAACACATATATCACACTTGTTGAGCTAACTTAGGCACTGAAAAAGCTACAAAGGAACAAGGTTGCCAGTTTGGATGGTATGAAAGTTGAGTTCATTTTGGATGCAGGAGAGCTGCTACACATGCCACTATTGACAACATTCAATTGCTTCCTAGCGGCAGGCTTTCCAGAAGCCTTTTCCACTAGGGTGGTCCACACGTTCTTTAAAGGGGGCGATGCCTTTGAATTTGACAACTACAGGGGGATAATGGTTGGGCCTATCCTAATAAAGTTGTTCGCTATGATCCTTGATAAAAGGCTGAACGAATGAGCTAAACAACATGGGCTACGTGCCAAAGGTTTCACAAATATTATCGCACTACTGACCAACTTTTCATATTGCGAACTCTGATAGAATAGAACAAAACAAAAAAGAAGCATAAAGGACAGGGAATCTTGCATCAATTATTATTTTGGAGGAGGAATTATTTGGTTTCACACTGGATGGGACAAGTTCTTTCTGATGTCATTTTGTTTTTGGTTTGGAAGTCTGCAGGTGAGGTTGGGAGGGTTTTCATTTGCCGCCTTTGTGAATTTTCGAACACCTGCCAAAAAGCTTTGGAGATATGTGATATGTAGTTTGTTGTTGCAACACATAATTGGGTGTTTGAATTTCAGAGCTTGCTGAAGCAATTTTGTTCATGTAGAGAAGCTACATTGTTTAGTCCTTCCACTAAAGGTATTACGTTGCCCTAGATGGAGGTGAAGGATTTGGATTCTTCGGATGCCACAAAGAAGCTCAACTCCCCCCACTTCCACCATTGGAAGGTTCTTCAGTAAAGCCTACAAAAGCATTCGGTTATGCAATGCTAGGTGGGTCCATCAGAAGGTGGATAGAACTCAAGCTCTAGCAGAGGAGGAAAAGTGTCGACAGGAGGAGGAGAGCGTCCAGCATCACATAGGGGAAAGGGAGCTTGGGACCATCTACAAAGAAGAAGAAAGTAGTGTTGTAGCCGACCAAAATTGGCTATGGCCAAGTGAAACGTCCCGTGTAGTTCTTGTGCAATCACTTTGCCGTTAAACTAACCAACATGACCGATGTCTGCCCAAGTTCACAGACCATCATCCATTCATGGTTGTGTGTTCATGGGTGTTGGTTCACTATGGCCAGAAAAATGGCCATCATTTCTAGAACACTTTTGGATTTCTCTTTATTTTATCATAAATATTGGAATTGTAGTAATACATTTTTATTGAATTTGAAACTCATGTGATGATGTAATAATCATCTTAATATTTCCAACACATTAAGGCTTCTAAATAATGTCAAGAGGGGTTTTTCTAAGGTTACTATGACAAAAGTAGGATAACTAATTTATTTTTTGGTTTTAAGATCAAGAGTGTGAAATTTTATGAAACATGTGCATAATTATTAGGAAAATAAAATTTGTCACTTAAAAAAAAAATTATTTTTCATGTTTGGTTAATCAGTTTTGGTATCATCATGTACACATATATGCATTACAGTTTTTTGGTAGTCACATGTATAACATGTAAGCATTTTTATACACATATTATGTAGATTTGGGGATTTTGGGTACCTATGTTTGAAGGATTATGTTTATAATCTCACCTATGTGGCAAAACTAACAAGGAATAAAATTTTAAATTGGTCATTTTTTCAAGTTGGAAATATCAAGATGTCACAAATCATAATTAATTTTTAACCATTGGACGGACTATTGTGAAATGTAAAGCGTAATATATTTTGAAAATATGATTATATACTTGTGTTTAATTATGATTTAAATCAGGGGGTTGAAATCATTTGGTGCTAAGTTATCACATAAAAGTAAATGTTTTTGATTTGTTATTTGAAACAACATAACATACGTAAGACTAAGTGCAAATGCATTTCATACCTTTACAATACCTTTGTTTGAAATAATAGCTCCTTGAGCTTTATGACCAGAAATAACATAACCTAATATAATAGGAAATGTGGCTTACTAAAAATTATTTTCAAATGTATATTTTCTTTTGTAATTATCTCAAAATCCTTTGTTTAGATTTTAATAGTTATATTTGATATTTTTTACTATCATCAAAATTTATGAATGTAACAATTGCCATTGCTCCATTTACTACTCCCTTTGACATATCAATGTTTTTAGTTATGAGAACCAAAGCTCCAACTACAACTTTTTTTATATGTTCAAAATGGGGATCTTCAATCCATTGTTGCATATGTGCAAATTTTGAAGCATTCATACTTAATAAAACATCAAATGTTTTATTTGATGTAAATAATTTTTGAAGTACTAAATTATTGTAGTTTTTCACATCTATACAATGGATACAAAGAATTGTTGTTTTGTCATCTATGTTTGAAAGTAATTCATTTTCTAAAATTACACATTGCAATAAAACATCATTGATTTTAGTTTGACTTGGTTGTCTACATCAAATGATATTTAAAAACTGTAAATATATTAGATCACTTGTATGTTCATCAAGGAATTAAAATGATGGTGAGTTGCATTTAACCAAGATGGTGTTGTAGATCCATGACAACTCTTACAACATTTTTCTACATCAAAATATGAATGTTTACATATTGTTGGTAATTGTGATAAATCATTAACTAGTAGAATTAAAATAGAATCAAAAGGGTCCACATCATTTTGAAATTATTGTTTTAAACGTTGTTCAATTATGCATAAAATAGTATTTGTCATCATAGACATTTCATTAATCACAATTAAATTTGTTTGTTTAATGACTCTAATGTTGAACTTGGTTCTATGATTATAGTTAAATATCCTCTTATAGGTATTTAAAACATTGAATGCACTATATATGCATGTGGTGATAACCATAAAGCTACAACTCTTACTGTAGTTAAAAACAATACCTTTTTGCCTTGTAGTTGAAGTTGATGAGTTAAATATCTCACCAAAAATGTCTTCCCACTTCAGGGGGACCTTGAAGTGTATGGAATCCTTTATTGGTAGAAGTTAATAATTCAAAAATGTGTTTTTGTTCCTTGTTTAATGTTGATGTTTTAAAAACATCACTGAAAATTAATAAAAGTGTTTTGATTTTGGAAATTCAAACTAATGGAGCTTGATAAATTTGAGGTTTGGTTACATTGCAAGTCTAAACATGGGTGCAATTCTAACATCTTATATATTAAATAATTGTGTTTTTTTTTCATCTTCAATATTTTGTGTTGCATATTGGTGAAGAAAGTTTTGTAAAGATTCAAGATTTGGTAGTAAATGTCAAATTTGACATTCATGTACATATGATCGATGGATGTTTTGTTTTGAAAGTAATTTTTTTTCATCACAAAAAGATATCTTTTGTAATAACATATTGTAAAAAAAACCTTCGCTATTGAACATGATGAAAATTTGTGAATCTTACCAATTTTTCATTTTTATAAACTATAAATGACAGACTATCTTTTCCATATTTTTCAAAGGAAGGATGTATCATTTTGTTTAATTCATAAATCTGGAAATATTCATAAAATCATATTTTCAAAATTAGATGGTTTACATTTATAAATGTCAATAGGATGGAATCCAAGAAATCTTGATTTTGATAATAATTTAGTTCAAAGATGTGGTGGTTTACTATCAATATATTTCATTCCTATATTTTTTCTGTACAATTGGGATATGTAAAGATGTTAATGCATCTTCTCTTGGTGATATAAATTTGGACATAATTAATGTGGAAATGAGTTTCAATTGTAACGATGAAACATTTTGTAGCCCTAAATGAACTACATTATTAACATTTAATTCTATACAACCATGAGGTTCACATTTTATTGAATATTTCAATAAATAATATGACCAATATGATGATGTAATTTGTAGCATGTTCATATGTGCACCCCACAACAATAATAACGTAGGATGATAAGCAACGACGTTACAATCTACATATCGAGGTCTGTAGTATTCCCATATATTTGAATAATTTTTTATTGTTGGTTTTTGTGAAATATGTTCTAAATAAGGAAATCCAAATTTGCATTTATCATTAGTTCTTTTTTGCATAAATCTATTGTGACAACTATGTAATTGTTTGCATATTACCAATTTGTATAATAATTTTTGCATGTTATCAATGGGTTCTATGAATCTACTAGTATTTTCATAAGATGGTGCAAGTACAAATGCAATAATTTCATTGGAAATTCTTTCAATATCTTCTTTTCAAAGCCACAAAATCAATAACATGAGCATGAATGGAACCATGGTGTTGTAATTCATAATTGAATAACATGTTCAACTTTGCCGATAACATCTTTATTAGAGAGAATAATTTTTTGAATAATTTTTTCAAATTTACTATGAAATAAAGTTGCACATTCAATTGGACAATCTTTCCATGTCATGTTGATATGAACATTTTTTATTAATTCTTTTAATTGGTCAAATTTTGTCCATCTTAATGATGACATTTCATTTGATGTAAAAGTTTTTTTTTAAATGCAATATACCAAACTTTGATGTGTACCATTGTTAATAAGTCTTGCAAATGTGATTTGTGCCATTTGGGCAAACCTTGTAATTTAGATGGCAAAATGAAACTTGGTTATATGATTAATTATGTCTACTTCTAACATTGTTGGATTTTGTAAATTAATATTTTTCACATCTTTTTCAAGACATGTTTTTGAACTATGTTGTAAAATTTGAATTGATTGACATAAATCATACATAAATAATAAGTAAGGTTTATATAGAGCAAAAGGAGAAAATAACATACTCATGCGATATTTAAGATAATCATGTAACGAAATTCTTCCATCATATGCACCTTCACCTCGAGGAAATTGTTTTTGGAAAAAGAGCATTCTCCAAAGTTAGGAAAGGAATATTATTTTGTAAGCCTTCAATACGTATCTTACGTTGTTCATGAATTGTAGTTGAGTATGTGACATTTCTTCTTGACAAATTTCCAAATATAAAAAAATCCTTCTTTGGAGGTGGTGATGAAATTCCTTGTATAATAAATAATAATGACAAACTTTGAATTTTTTCATTTATGTGCATGGATTGAAAATCTTTGTGGGTACTATGATTTTCAAGAATGTTCTTAACAACATATGATGACAATATACACATAATATTTGTTTTATTTGTTTGTTCAAATATTGTAAGATATTATTTGAATAATGGATTGGTATTAATATGTTCTACATACATTGGCATTATAATATTCATCATTTCATTTCAACTAATTTTTTTTTTTAATATACCATCCCAATTTCGTAAAGGGCTATTTAAAAGATTTTTTTCACTCATTTGTCTTATACTAAAACCATAATGTTTTTCTTGAATGTGTAAACCTATGTCAATTAATGATAACAATTGTACATATATAGGATGAAAACATAACATTGAATTCATGTAATTTGGAGAATGAAGAACTATATATGAAGTTTTGTATAAATTGTACTCTTGTTTATCACATTTTGTGCAAATATACATATATTCTCCATTTTCATTTGTAGTATATTTAGCCATTGCAAAATAAGCAATTTCATATGGTGTACATCCCATTAAAGGAGAAATTTGATCATTGTAGGTATTTGTTTTCCTTTTGAAATATTGATTGTGATGACTTAATTTTACAAAACCACACAATGCACAACATTTCATTTTTGGAAAAACATTGGATATCAAACTTGTCCAATCATTGAAAAGTTCATTTCTTGAATGCCAACTATGATCATATGGTTGATATTTTTTAGCATGTCTTTTAGCTACAGAATCATAAAAATGTTGTTTATATTTCATATTGATTGTGTTCTTCAAATGTTCCAAATCTACACAAAACCACAAAATCAATGTATACTAAAATAAATAAATCAAAATTTGAAATTATAAATAAATAAATAATATTATTATTATTAAATAAAAGTAGATGACAAAAAAAGTAAGCACCTTATTGCTGAAATAATCCAAGTAGTAGAATACTCAATCAACAAAAACCATAAAAATATATGAAAATTGAAAGGGAAAAACCACCTTCTGCAACCCAATTGCAAAATCAATTTCATTGATCTTCAAGAGAAGATGATCATGCAATAACTATTTCATCTTATTATATACAATAACTACTACAATACCAACTGCTTCAACACCAACTATTTATTTTTGGATTTGTTGAAAATTCCCAAAAAAAATATTGTTATGCTAAAAATTGAAAGTCCCTTAATCTTCTAGAGAAGATAATCACACAACACATATATTGTTCTTTCCATTGAGCTAATTGTTAGGTGTGTACAAAACTTGATCAATAGCACCCAACTTCTATAAAAAAAACCTCTATTTGGTGAAAACACAAACATGTGTATAAAAAACTTCTTCACCAACACCCAAAGTTTTCCAAAGAACTACTAATGAACAATAACACTTGAGAAAGTGGATAGATGGGCCCACTAATATTTCAAACATGTATAAAGAAAACTTCATCACCAACATCCAAGTTCCTTGGAAGAAGTGCATAGATGGGTTGGCTGATTTTTAGACATGTTTGTAAGAAAACTTTGTCACTAGCACCCAAGATAAACATGTACACAAATGGATTTTGCTGAAAAAAATTTGAAAACAAGCAAAGCAAGAACATGAAGTTTTGTGGATTTTCTAACACCATAAAACCAACACAAAAGTGTTCAAAAATGTAACAACACATATCATGGAAATGATCCCATGCATTTATAAGTCACCAATGTTTTTTCAAATCTATACAACACATCACAAATTTGTGCTTGTTTAGCATTGCATGATGAAATTATTCGTCAATGAATGCAAATAGTCCCATGCATTCTATAAATCAATAATGCTTTCATGGATTAATTGTCAAATCTTCAAATTACTATAACAAAAACTAGGAAACAATTATATTTCCACATTTTTCAACTTTGCACAACACATCACAAGTTCATGCTTATGTAACATTGCATGATGAAACTATTCATCAACGAATGTGGATAATCACATGCATTTTATAAAGACTAATGATGTTTTCCTAAATTGACCACCAAATCTTCAAGTTGATATAATTAAGAATTTTTAAACCACTATAGTTGCACACCCTCCAACTTTCTACAACACATCACAACTTTATATTATTCAGCACCACATGTCATCATGGGCACAATTGCATGCATTCTATAACTCATTGATATTTTCTCGAATCAACTAACAAATCTTCAAGTTACTATAATTAAAAAAATTGGAACCATTATAGTTGCACATTTTTCAACTTTGTATAACACATCACAACTTCATACTTGTATTCCCACTCCATGGCCATGAATTTCCTGACCACTACAATTACACACTCTTCCACTTTTTACAACACATCACAAGTCCATGTACCTAATATATTTCTAAATTTATACACTTAATACATGTTAGTCATGAATCGATGATAATTTTCTTGCATGTTCTTTTGAAAATCACAACAAGCATTTGAAAACCACAAAGACCAATGTACATACGAATACTATTAGATATGCACCTTGATGTAATGTCGCATGTTCAATCTTTTTGGGTTGTTTGATGTTTAAGTTCACAATTTTTTGGATTCTTTAGTTGAAAGTGTAATACCATCATCAAGATGTAAAAGACAAGTCTAACATTCCAAATATTTCATTTTAATGGTTGAAAAAAGAAAAAAAATTTCCTCATAATTTTTTTGCTGAAGGCATGTTACATTTCTTTGCCTCCATTTTGCAACAATGAAAACTTCTTCTAACCCTTTTAAATTTTTAAAAAAGTGAGTTATGCTTTTGATCCATTCAGCTTAAGCAACAAATCATTTAACTTAGACAAGTAAAACTTCTTCATCCTTAACCATTTGTATGTAATATATTGTACATTTTGAGTTATACACAATAAATAAATAATGGTTGTTGACATATGACATTTGGTTTTGTCCAATTGATTTGGTTTGTTTAAATTGTTCATAAATTTCAATTGCCAAAGAATTCAAGTTATCTTATTAAATGGCAACACTTTGAGCCACATTCCCACAACTATGTTTTTATTTACTTGTAATATTCTTACAAGCTTTTTGTATTTCTACAAATATTCATATAAAATTGTATGCATGCAATGACTATGTATTATTGTTATTATTCTTGTAAATTTAGATTCATGTAAAATGCTTGTCTTTTGCTTATAAAAAAATTCGATAATTGATACGATTTCAAATGCATATTGTAGGTCCACATTAAGCATGCAAGATCCACCATCATGTCGACCACAAATTTTTCTACATTATTTTTGAAGTTGTGAAAAGAATTGCCTATAGAGAAAACAAAGAAGAAACTTGATCCACATATTAAAATTATTATAACTGCATGACAAAAAAACCTTCTAATGTATGCTGGTTTCAAGGATTACAATAATCCTCTTGAATTTTCAACCTTTGAAGATTGCAATGAATTTGTCAACAAATGGGTAACTAGACATCAAGATTTCAAGTTCAAACATGGAGTTGACCCAATCAATGGTAATTCTTTCTTTTTCATTCATTATGGAATTTTTATTCTCATCATTCATTGAAATTGTAAGTGGAATTACAATCATATTTTCTCATCTCACTAATATATATCGTATATGCAAGTCAATATTTGATTCTTGTGCAAGCTATGAAAGTTGATGGTGGAGATGTGAAAATTTGATTGATTGGAAAGCAAAATAGCTTTTGAAGAATGCAATAGTACTTGGAACTCTTACACCATTCCAAATGAACATGTTATACTTCATGTATGGCATCACAGATCCAAGCCTTTGGTGGGACCAAACATATGAATCAACAAGCTAACTATTGACAAGCACGAAAGACAAAGCTACAAAATAATCAGAAAGTGATGAAAAAAATGTTCAACCTCAGTGTTGTTAGGTACCGTTTAAAGTTTAAACGAAAAAACATTTTTTTGTCGTTTAAACGGTGTTTAAACGTTCTCCTTCGGTACCAAAAAAAATGCCCATATAAAAAAATGGTGCAGTGCCTTGCTGTAGTGCCAGTTGCACTGCGGAGTGCGGATCATTGGCGTCGCCCCGAACATCGTTGTGCATATAAAAAAACGGTGGAGTGCCTTGCTGCAGTGCCAGTTGCACTCAGCACTATGGTTCGTTGCGCTAAATGACGCGTCGCTCATTTGTGTCGTTTGTTGATGAGTGTGAACACCGATAAGCATGGAACTAGGCGCAAGCCTTGCGATGCGCATCAACACTTTATCTAAATTGATCGCATGGCCAACAAGACGCAACGCTTTGTTTGCTACGTCCATTGCACTGATGCGTTCGAGAAAGGTGTTCCTAGTGCTCGTGAGGCCGTCGATGTGCGAGGGGAAAAAAACGCCATGGAGTCACACCTGCGTCAGTACAAGTTCTACGAAGTGCAAGACATGCAGATGTTTAATCCGGAGCCCAGCACCTCTCAAGCTCAACATCCCGGGGTTGGGCTGCCGACTTTGTCATGGACGTCGACCAACCACAACAGCTCCAAGCAAGCACACCAACAGCTAATCCTCAAGTATTGTCCGGCTCCTATTCCAAATGAGGAGAAGATCGAATTTCATAGCCTCTTGTTGGAGTTCCAGGCCAAAGCCAACCTTCCCGAGTCGTTTGTCAGCCGGCAGAGCTTTCGGCGCCTCATCAAGTTTTGCAATGTGGAAGCCGCAAAAGCGCTACCTACCTGCCAACTTCTGGGAGGCCCAATCTTGAACAAGTGTGCAGACAAGGTGGCGGCACCACCTGGTTCGGGAAAGCGTGTCAATTTCCTGTCCGATGCCTAGGAAAATATCGCAAAAATGCACATTCTCGATGTCATTCTATCATTGGCGGGCCTCTGCGTCACGTTCGGCACATTCACTTGTGGAAGTCGACATGAAGGCCTGGCCATCGCCGAACGTCTTGAGAGCATCCTGCTATTGATGATCGCCCAGGGTTGGGATGTTGGTGCCATCGTCACTGACAACACCGGCAATTGTGCCCGAGCTTGACTCATCCTGGCATTACACTGGCCCAAGATCATATTCCTGTTCTGTTATGCGCACCAAATCAATTTGTTGGTCAAGGATGTCATCGCCACCGGCTAGCAAATTACGATCTTTCAGGCGCACGCCATTGTCTCGACATTGAACAAGTCAAGTACGAAGTGGCTGCCTTGTTTGCGCGACGTCATGAAGGCGACATATGGGTACACTTTGGCTCTTGTCCAAATGGCCAACACGCGATGGAACTTAGTTCAAGGGATACTAGCGTCATTGTTGTAGGTGAGATCGGCCTGCAAGATGTTCGTCCTGTGCTGGAACTCACACGTCGACTTCCTTGGTGATTTGTATGCATTCGGTAGCAACACGTTCTGGAAAGAGTGCGAGGACGTCGAGGCCCTGATCAAGCCATTGATGGTAGTGTCTTTCCGTCTACAGCATGATCAAAACACCATGGCAAACGTCATGATGAACTATGGCGCCATCTTCTTGGCCTTCTATAATCATCCAGAAAACGCTTTGCTCATGCCGTGTATTGAGAATCGTTGGCATGATTGTGAACAACCTCTGTTCATTTTGGCATTCTTCCTGCACCCACGACTTCATTCAATGTTCAAGAAGATTGCCAACAAAACACCCTTGACCTCGCTTGGTCAATTGCGCAAGTTTGCGATCTTTTATTACACGCCCTTCATCGACGAGGACATCGGCCAGCTCCGCGACAAGGTGTTACAGTGGTGGGAGACGGGCTCACCGGCCTATGGCGTTGCGGATCTGGAGGAGCTGGCAGGTCCCCTTCATTTGTGGGACTTCATCAAGTTCGTATTCAAGGGCTCACACTTGGCTCGCTTGGCTTTGGTCATTCTGTCCATCATCACCAATACGACAACTTGTGAGCACTTATTCTCCGAATTAGTGCAGATTCACACCGCAAGGCGCAACCGCCTCAACCTAGACAAGGTCAAGAAATTGAGCATCGTCCGCCAGGCCGTCCGTAAAAAGAATGCGATCGAGCTGCAGAATCAAGAAGTGAGCGCGAATACGCCTGGACGCATCATCGAGGCCAAGGAACGCAAGATTGTGGGTGCTGTTGACAACTGTGACCAAGAGAATGCGGTGGACGTCCGGATGGAGGAGGAGGGCATTGAGCAAAAGGAGGATGATCAGGAGTAGGATAGTGAGGAGGAAAAGGAAGAAGAACATGTGGAAGAGCCGATCGACCATGTCCTGTTTGAGTGGAGCAGCATCCTGGGTCTAGGCATGGGTGAAGCGAACGCGAATGACAATGAGGGGCTTGACGTCGTTGAAGAAGGACAAGTACGTCCGTTGTGGCCGACGGGAACATCCCAAACTGGCCACAAGAGCCCACCCTCGCCAAGCTCACTAGCTTGCATGGCACGAAAGTGCCTTTTGGGGTCCTATTTGAAGGTGTAGACCTTCCTAACTCATACTAAATGGAAAAAATTACGTTTAAACGTAAAGAAACCGTTTAAACGTCATTTAAACGTTTACTAAATATGTGACAATCATTTTTAACAACACAGTCAACCTCATGCAGCTACTTCTACATCAACCAGCCCCAAACCATCCAAAAATGCAAGGAAAGTGTAAACATGTTTACACAATCACTTGTAAAGAGAGTGGAAGGATTTATGTGAGTCAAAGTGCAAATCCCCAAAAAAGATTCAAACATCATGCATTGAAACCACCCAAAAAAATGTTTATTGATGTAAATAATTACAAACCCTTTGTGGATTGTTTTGAGTTGAATGTTGTTTTTTCTTCATATAGAAAGTACTTATGTGATCGTAAAAAAAGGCGGTTGATTTCAGATCTAAAAACTACTCAAATATCATGTGGGTACAACATTTTGAAAGGCCACTCCACTTCCGATAGTCAATATTGAAGGCTTTATAGGAAGAAATTAATATGAAACCATTTTCTCATGTAAATTGTATAGTTGTTTAGTAAATATAGTATCATAATTATTTTTTTCTAATTACTTCATGTTTTTTACTTTCTCACATTTTAAAGTTTTGACTTAGAATGAAGGAAACTTGCCGTATCATTCAGAATAATTTCAACTTGTAATTTCGTCCATCAAAATCGTAAAGAAAGGAGGTTGATTTTAGATCTAAAAATTACTTAAATATCAAGTGGGTATAACATTTTGAAAGGCCACCGACTTTTGACAGTCGATATTGAAACCTTTATAGGAGGAAATCGTTTTTTCATGTAAATTGTGTAGTTGTTTAATAAATATATTATCATGATATATATTTTGAATTACTGCATTTTTTTTTATTTTCGCACATTTTAATGTTTTGACATTTTGACTTAGAGCGAAGGAAACTTGCAATCTACATATATAAAAGAATCGATGTGTGTCCGTCCGTCCGTCCGATATCCTATTGGCTGGAACTCAGTCCGATATCCTATTGGCTGGAAAACTCAGGGTAATGGGTATCACTCAGTGTGATGGGTATCACTCAGTGTCAGGAAAAATCACTGTGTGATGGGTATCACTGAGTGTGAGGAAAACAGGGTCCCTCAGTGCAATGGGTAAACTCTTGGGTGGGTTGTGAGAACTTTCGGTGACAGGAAAAGTCACTCAGGGTATCGGTATCACTCAGTGTAATGGGTATCACTTAGTGTCAGGGTGTCACT
>Ga0116227_10001064_pt1 | contig 59129 bp, 46 predicted proteins | sample S1TSphgellanicum_FD_89693 | JGI IMG/M metagenome (GOLD analysis project Ga0116227, IMG submission 89693) | Host-associated microbial communities from peat moss isolated from Minnesota, USA - S1T2_Fb - Sphagnum magellanicum MG | ecosystem: Host-associated > Plants > Peat moss > Unclassified... | reverse complement strand
TCAAAAATTGCCATGCGTCGTTGCTCCTCCGTCATTTAGACTCACTAAACTTCCTCCGTCGCGCCTAGCCTGGCAATTTTTGAAGGGGCAGCGCTGACGTGAAATTGGCGTTAACAGGCCCTTAATCCGGGAAAACGCCAGTAGAGATGTAGCGATCGCCACGATCAGGAATGATGGTGACGATGGTGGCGTTTTCCACCTCCTTGCAGATCTGCAGGGCCGCCCACATCGCGCCGCCCGCGGAAGGTCCGCAGAACAGGCCTTCCTGCGACGCCAGCAGACGCATGATGTTCTCGGCATTGGCGCTGTTGGATTCGATCACGCGATCAACGCGCGTGCTGTCGAAGATGCGCGGTAGGTATTCCACCGGCCATTTGCGGATGCCCGGAATGCTGCTCTCGCCATCCGGCTGCACGCCAACCACCTGGATCTTCGGGTTCACTTCCTTCAGATAACGTGAAGTCCCCATGATGGTGCCCGTGGTTCCCATCGACGAAACGAAGTGCGTCACCGTGCCCTGCGTATCACGCCAGATCTCCGGACCCGTGCCTTCGTAGTGAGCGCGCGGATTATCGGGATTGGCGAACTGGTCAAGCACACGGCCCTTGCCGTCGCGCTGCATCTGGTCGGCCAGATCGCGGGCGCCTTCCATGCCCTGCTCTTTGGTGACCTGCACAATCTCGGCGCCAAAGGCCTTCATCGCTGCGCGACGCTCTGCCGACATGTGCTCCGGCATGATCAGCACCATGCGATAACCCTTGATCGCCGCGGCCATGGCCAGCGCAATGCCGGTGTTGCCACTGGTGGCTTCAATCAGGGTATCGCCGGGCTTGATCTCGCCACGCTCTTCGGCGCGCCGGATCATCGAATAGGCCGGACGATCCTTGACCGAACCCGCCGGATTGTTGCCTTCCAGCTTGGCCAGCAGGGTGTTGTTGCCGATGCCCGGCAGGCGTGTCAGCCTTACCAGCGGCGTATTGCCGATAAAATCGGCCAGACTGCGATAATGAGTAGGGCTGTTCATGGCCCGATTTTAACCTTTTGGTCGATCTCAAGGACGGGCCTTGAAGCTTAAAAATATCTGGAACCTGCGCTTTCACAACTGGCCCTGGCTGTTCCTGCCGGTTCTGATCGGCTTTGCGGTCGCCATCCTCAGCATGGCGACGGGCTATCTCCCGCCCATCGACGCCCAGATCCTCACCATTTGCCTCAGCATCTGCCTGCTGGCGATCTCGATTGGCGCCATTGGCATGGTCCATGTTGGCCGCCCCCTGCGCGAGCTGCTGCGCGTGGCCCGCGCCTTGGCGCAGGGCCGCATGGAAGCACGCGCGCCTGAACAGTCTTGGGGCACTACCGGCCAGCTGGCCGAGCAGATCAACACCCTTGGCAAGCAGCTGACCTACCACCGCGACCATATCGACGGCATCGTGGTGCAGATGACCTCGCATCTGCGACAGGACCAGCAACGCCTGCAGTCGCTGAACCTTGAGCTCAGCAACGCCCTGGCCGAATCACGCCGCGTCGCGGAAACACAGGCGGAGCTCTTCTCCAACCTCTCCCACGAGCTGCGCACCCCCCTCACCGCCATCCTCGGTTACACCGACCTGATGCAACGCTCCGGCCTCAACCGGGAGCAGGAAGCGCACATCGCAACGGTCGGAAAATCCGCACGCGGCATGCTTGGCATGATCAACGATCTGCTGGACTGGAGCCGGATCGAGGCCGGCCAGCTGCAGTTGAACGAAGACACCTTCGACATCAACGAATCGGTCGAGGATGTCACCGCGCTGCTGGCGCCGCTGGCTTATGACAAGGACCTGGAACTGGTCCGCATCGTTTACCACGATGTGCCCTCACAGCTGCGCGGCGATCCACAGCGCCTGCGCCAGATCCTGACCAACCTGCTGTCCAACGCGATCAAATTTACCGCCAAAGGCAGCGTCGTCGTGCGCGTGATGCGTGAACGTGACGAGCAGGATCGTGTCTGGATCAACTTCAGCGTCACCGATACCGGCGTGGGCATTTCGCCCGAGCAGCAGTCCCGGCTGTTCCAGGCGTTCCACCAGGCCAGTGGCACGGTGGGCGGCAGCGGGCTCGGGCTTTCCATCACCCGCAAGCTGACGGAGCTGATGGAAGGCAGCGTCAGCATGGAAAGCGTGGTGGGCGAAGGATCCACCTTCAGCGTCATGCTGCCCTTTGGCCTGACCGACGCCTCCCTGGCGACCGTTTCGGCCGATCCGCACCTGCGCGAACGACAGGCCTGGGTGGTGGAACCGCACGCTACCGCGCGCCTGGCCCTGACCCATTGGCTGGAATTCTGGGGCATGCATGTGCGCAGCTTTGAGAGTGCACGCGATCTCGACGCCGCCCTGGCCAGCAACAGCCCTGACATTGTCATTGTCGGCATGAAGGAAAAGGACCATGCCGATGCCGACTACCTCACCGTCTTCCAGCGCTGCACCTGGCGCAGGCCACCCCTGCTGGCGCTGATCGCTTCGGCGTCGATCGACATGCATGCGCGTGTACGTGAAGCCGGCGCGGCCAACTGCCTGCCCAAATCGGTCAGCCAGCTGGGTCTTTATCGCGAGTTGATCAATCTCACCAGCCTCAAGCCCGCCCAACAGCAGCCGCTGGCGGGCCGGCGCGTGCTGATTGCGGATAACAATGCCGTCAACCGGCGCTACATCGCCACGCTCTGCACCGAGTTGGCCCTGGTCGTACAGGAAGCCGTCGAAGGACGTGAAACGCTGCGCTATTGGCGCAACAGCGCCACCGAATATGTCCTGCTGGATGCGCGCATGCCGGAAATCGACGGCATCAACTGCGTGCGCGCGATTCGTGCCGAGACCATTGCAGGCGGCCAACGCAGCCGCATCATCGTGATCAGCGCTCACCTGGAGCCTGATGAGCGCAAGGCTTTCCTGGCTGCGGGCGCCGATGGCGTCCTGCTCAAGCCCTTCGACGGTCGCGAGCTGCTGCGCGCACTGGCGCCGCAACTGGTGGCACCACCACCGCCCGTCTCCGCGATGCTGACGGCCGATCCACAGATGCTGATGTTGCTGCGCGAAGAATTGCCGATCCAGATTCGTGAACTTGAAGAGGCTCTGTTCAAGAACGATCTTGCCGCTGCGCGTGATGCCGCGCACCAGCTCCGTGGAACCGCGGCTTTCTACCATCTCACAACGCTCAAGCAAGCGACTGCCGCTTTTGACCTGTACCTGCTACAGCTGCACAGCCTCAGTGGCGATCAGGTCTGGCCCGGTATCCTGGCCGAGATCCGCACCTCGCTTGAGCAGGTTCTCAATCAGCTGAACAACAGGCTGAGTCTCAACAGCCCCTAGTACGTCGGGCTAGTGGCCTGACTCCAGCACCACCATCGCGCAAATCAGTCCGCCTTCGTCGGATAGGGAAACATGCCCCTTGGCGATGCCCTGGCTGCTCAGCAGCGCCTGCAACACCGGACTGAAAATCAGCACCGGCCGGCCATTCTCTTCGCGGATGACGCCGGCATCCCGAAACCCCAATTGGTCACGGAAGCCCGTGCCCAAAGCCTTCGAAAACGCTTCCTTGGCGGCGAAGGCCATCGCCAGATAACGCACGGGTTTCTTGTTGAGCGCGAACTCGGCACGCTCGGCATCGGACAGGATCTTGTCGGCCAATCGATCGCCGTGGCGATCCCAGACTTTCTGGATGCGCTCCTGCCGCAGGATATCGACGCCGATGCCGTAAATCATGACGGCATCACTGCGCGCTTCTGGCTTCGCTCATCGCACGGCTCATTTCGGCGACGGCGGCGGGCAAGCCAACAAACAACGAGCGAGCAACGATGCTGTGCCCGATGTTGAGCTCGACGATTTCCGCAATCTGCGCGATCGGGGCAACGTTATCGAGGGTCAGGCCGTGGCCTGCATGCACCTCGATCCCTGCCTTGTGCGCCGCACGCGCAAACGCAGCGATGCGCTTGAGTTCTGCGGCGCGCGCTTTGCCGGTGGCATCCGCGTAAGCCCCCGTGTGAATTTCCAGATGGGGTACGCCGGTGCGCTTGGCCGCTGCGAGCTGGCGTGGATCGGCGTCGATGAACAGGGCCACTTCAATTCCTGCCTTGGCCAGACGCTGGCAAGCGGCAGTGACCTGCACTTCATTGCTCGCGACATCGAGACCGCCTTCCGTCGTCACTTCCTCGCGGCGCTCCGGCACCAGGCACACAAAGCGCGGCTTGGCGCGCACGGCGATGGCGACCATCTCCGGCGTCACTGCCATCTCAAGATTGGTCGGTACCAGGCTTTTGGCCAGCAGCCGCGTCACATCGTGATCCTGGATGTGGCGGCGATCTTCACGCAGGTGAATGGTGATGCTATCGGCGCCGCTGCTGGCGGCAATCAGCGCCGCTTCGACTGGATCAGGATACGGTGTGCCACGCGCCTGGCGCACGGTAGCCACGTGGTCGATGTTCACGCCCAGGCGAATCGTGCTGCCTTTGGAACGGTGCTTGGAGTTGCGAGTGGCCATAAAGGTATCCGGTCGATCTGCGCTCATTTTACCTGCAATGAGCTACGTAGCTCTCGCAGCATGGCGGGAGTCTCCAGCGTCTTGCTGCCTAATTGATTCTGGATTGCAACCTTGAGCAAACGCCGCGCCTGCAACTGTGCCTCGGCACTCTCGAGCGTCTCCTGCGCCAGCGCGATCAGATGGGCGCCCAGGAACGTTGAGGGGCCCGAAGGCACTGGCACCGGGCCTTCGGCCCAGTCATAACGATAGTGGAGTTCAGGCTCGATATCGTCCGGCAGTTGCAGGCCATAACCCAAATCATCCAGCAGCCGCTTTTCGAAGATACGCAGCGCGCGTTCTGCCTCGGCATCCGCCAGCTGGGTCAAAGTCAGCGCATAGGTCTCGAACAAGCCGGGATGCGGATCCTGGCGTTGCAGTAGCTTGAGCACGAGTTCATTGACGTACCAGCCGTAGAACACGCGCTCGCCGGAGATGGGCAGCGGTGGCCCCGCGGCTTCAACGGCAGTGAGCCCGCCCAGTTCGCCGGACTGGGTCCAGCTCAACAGCAGGGGCTGCAAGGGCTGCAACAAGGCACGTGTTTTTGATTTTGCCCCGCGCGCCCCGCGTGCGATGAACCCGACACGGCCATGCTCGCGGGTAAACGCTTCCACCAGCAGGCTGGTGTCGTTGTAGGGACGCGCGTTGAGGATGTAGCCCGGCTCCAGCTGCACGCGGGCGCGAGTCACGAAAGCTTACTCTTCCGTGTTGCTCAGGCCGAAGCGACGCAGGGCCTGCATGTCGTCGCTCCAGTTTTCGCGCACCGAGCACCACAGCTTGAGGAAGCATTTGCGTCCGGTCATGCGCTCGATATCGCGGCGCGCGCTGGTGCCGACGGCCTTCAACGTCGCGCCCTTCTCGCCGATGACAATGGCCTTCTGGCCTTCGCGCTCGACCATGATCACGGCCTCGATGCGATCCATGTTGCCGTCAACCTCGAATTTCTGAACCTGCACGGTCAGCGCGTAGGGCAACTCCTGGTGCAGATTGCGCGTCAGCTTTTCGCGGATGATCTCGGCAACGGCAAAGCTGGTGTCGTGGCCGACGATCATGTCTTCCGGATACAGCGGATCACCTTCCGGCATCCGGCTGGTGAGTTCTTTCACCAGGCCATCCAGATTCGAGCGGCGCAACGCCGACAGCGGAATCACGAAGGCAAAATCGCGCTTGGCGGCAAGCTTTTCCAGCAAAGGGAACAGTTTTTCCTTGTCTTCGATCTTGTCGATCTTGTTGATGACCAGTCCAACCGGCGTGTCAAAATTCGCGAGGCGCTGCAACACGGCCTCGTCTTCATCGGTCCAACGGCTGGAGTCAACGACGAACAACAACAGATCGACGCCGTGCATGGCACCAGCGGCGGTATCGTTCATCGCACGGTTCAGCGCTTTTTTCTGGACGATGTGCAGGCCCGGCGTGTCGACAAACACAACCTGGGCATCTTCGTGATGCAGGACGCCCTGGATACGATGGCGCGTGGTCTGCGGCTTGTGTGAAACGATACTGACCTTCTGCCCAACCAGGACATTCAGTAGCGACGATTTGCCGACGTTGGGTCGACCGATGATGGCAACAATACCGCTACGCATGAGCATTCTCTGAGAGTTTTTCCAGCATCATCGCGGCAGCACGCTGCTGTGCGATACGGCGACTGGAACCGCCAGCCTGTGTCGCTTCCGCGGCATCAGACAGTGAACAACGTACTACGAATTCGCGCTTGTGGGGCGGTCCGGACTCGGACAGCACCTCATACACAGGCAGCGGGCGCGATTGCGCCTGCAACACTTCCTGCAGGCGGGTCTTGGCATCCTTGAGCGTTTCAGGGTCCGGCAGGTCCGCCAGGAATCTGGCGTAAACATGCAAGGTCACTTGGCGAGCCGCGTCGAAACCCTGGTCAAGGAAGATGGCGCCCACCACGGCCTCCAGCGCATCCGCAAGAATCGAATCTCGACGAAAACCGCCACTCTTGAGCTCGCTCTCGCCCAGATGCAGGACATCGCCCAGTTCCAGATCACGTCCGATCTGGGCCATGGTTTCTTCGCGCACGAGGCTGGCACGCAAACGCGACAGCGCACCCTCTTCCGCGCGGATCTGCTTGTCGTAAAGCTCGGCACCAATCACGAAATTGATCAGGCCGTCGCCGAGGAACTCCAGGCGTTCATTGTTCATCGCACCCGAACTGCGGTGCGTCAAAGCCTGCGTCAGCAGCGCTGGATTTTTAAACGTGTAATCCAGCCTGCGACACAAACGTTGCAACTGATCTTTCAATTGCTGGAGCCCTTCACGGGCACGGTGTCTTCGAAATCAATCACCAGCGAAATGTTGTAGAACAGCGGCGTGCGCGCTTCATACTTGTAGGTAATGACGCGACCACGATCGGTCCGGACCAGCTTCACTTTTTTCGGTTCCAGCGTATCAATATTGTCGATATTCCAATAACGCGCCAATTTGAGTTCCAGCACACTGCCGTCCTGTGCCGCTGCCAGATCAGAATCGGCAGCGACACTGCGCACTGCCTTGGCAATCTTCATCTGGTTCAGGTAAATCGGCCAGCAACGCATGACGACCAGCGCCGTGAAACCGATCACTCCGAAAACAAACACCAGGCCAAACAGGCCCAAGCCACGCTGACGCTTCGGTGAATTTTTCATTGTTGCTCCCCTCCGATTGTTCGCTGGTTCTTACTTTATCTGGTTGCCGATGCGGGAGAAGTCCACGCGGGTGTTATCAGCATCCCAGCTCATCCAGATAAAGAACGCCTTGCCGACCAGATTGGCCTCGGGCACAAAGCCCCAACGGCGGCTGTCGTCGCTGCCATCACGGTTATCGCCCATGGCGAAATACTGGCCTTCCGGCACCACGAATTCGGCGATGTCGTCATTCGGGCGATCCGGATTGGTGAGGATCATGTGCTGAACCCCGCCCAGATTCTCGGTAAAGCGCATCGCCATGCTCGGTGGCGGCAGGCTTGGCGAGGCAAACACGCCGGATTCTTCCTGCGACATCTTTTCACCATTGATGTAGAGCGTCTTGTCACGATAGGCGATGTGATCGCCTGGCAGGCCAATGACGCGCTTGATGAAGTCCTTGCTGGTATCCACCGGCCAGCGGAACACAAACACATCGCCACGCTTGGGCTCGCCCATCTTGATGAACTTGTGATGGAACACCGGATCACGCACGCCGTAGGCAAACTTGTTGACGAGGATGAAGTCGCCCACCAGCAACGATGGAATCATCGAGCCCGAAGGAATACGGAACGGCTCGACCAGGAAAGAACGCAGGCCCAGCACCAGCGCAATCACCGGGAAGAACGAACGGCAGAAATCGATGAAGGCATTGGGCTGATCGGTTTGTCCCGGCTGCAGGGCGGCAAGGCGCTTGGGCGCGAGCACCCACTTGTCCAGCGCCCAGAACACGCCGGTGAACAGCGTCAGTGCCGTGAGGAGCACCGCAAAATCAAAGTGTAGGTCGGACGACATTACGGCTTCCTAATTGAGACAGCGACAAGAGCGGCTTAGCCGCCCTTCTTTCTTTCCATTCCGAGCACGGCGAGGAAGGCTTCCTGCGGGATTTCCACGCTGCCGACCTGCTTCATGCGCTTCTTGCCTTCTTTCTGCTTCTCGAGCAGTTTGCGCTTACGGCTCAAGTCGCCGCCGTAGCACTTCGCGATCACGTTCTTGCGCAACGCCTTCACCGTGGTGCGCGCGATGATCTTGGCGCCGATGGCGGCCTGGATCGCGATATCGAACATCTGGCGGTGAATCACATCCTGCATGCGCTCGCAGAGATCGCGGCCACGGTTGGCCGATACGCTGCGATGGACGATGGACGACAGCGCATCCACCTTGTCGCCGTTGACCAGCACGTCGAGCTTGACCAGATCGCCGGCTTCAAAGCGCGAGAATTCATATTCGAACGAGGCATAGCCACGCGACACGCTCTTGAGGCGGTCGAAGAAGTCGGTGACGACTTCCGACAGCGGCATCTCCACTTCAAGCTGAACCTGGCCACCGAGATAGCGCAGGTTCTTCTGCATGCCGCGCTTTTCCATGCACAGCTGCATGACGGAGCCGACGTAATCCGGCGGCATCAGCACGCGGCAATCAATGATCGGCTCACGCACTTCCTCGTACATGCCGGGATCCGGCAGTTCTGCCGGGTTGTCGATTTTCTTGACCGTGCCGTCGTTGTACAGCACCTCGTAAATCACGCTTGGTGCGGTCGTGATGAGGTTGAGGTTGTACTCGCGCTCCAGACGCTCCTGCACGATTTCCATGTGCAGCAGGCCGAGGAAGCCGATGCGGAAACCAAAGCCGAGTGCGCCGGAGTTTTCCGGCTCGAATACCAGGGCGGAGTCGTTGAGGCGCAGCTTCTGCAGCGATTCACGGAAGTCTTCGAAGTCATCGGCGTCAACCGGGAACATGCCGGCGAACACACGCGGTTGCACCGTCTTGAACCCGGGCAACTGCTCGACTGAAGCGTTGTTGGCCAGCGTCAGCGTGTCACCCACTGGCGCGCCAAAGATGTCCTTGATGCCCGCGATGAGGAAGCCGACTTCGCCGGTTTCCAGCGCATCCTTGAACACTCGCTTGGGCGTATGCACGCCGAGCATGGTGATTTCGTAATCCTTGCCGGTCGACAGCACGCGAACCTTCTGACCCTTCTGCACGCGGCCGTTGATGATGCGCACCAGCGAGACCACGCCGAGATAGTTGTCGAACCAGGAGTCGACGATCAGCGCCTGCAGCTTGCCATCCGGGTTGCCCTTGGGTGCTGGCAGCTTGGCGACGATTTCCTCGAGTACGTCCTTGACGTTGAGGCCGGTCTTGGCGGAGATGCGCAGCGCATCGCTGGCTTCGATGCCGATGACCTGCTCGATTTCATCCGCCACGCGTTCGGGCTCGGCGTTCTGCAGGTCAACCTTGTTGAGCACCGGCAAAACTTCCAGATTCATTTCCAGCGCGGTGTAGCAGTTGGCCACGCTCTGGGCTTCAACGCCCTGCGACGCATCCACCACCAGCACGGCACCCTCGCAGGAGAACAGTGAACGCGAGACTTCGTATGAGAAGTCGACGTGTCCCGGGGTATCGATGAGATTGAGCTGATAGGTCTCGCCGTTGTTCGCCTTGTAGTTCAGCGAAACCGCCTGCGCCTTGATGGTGATGCCACGCTCGCGCTCGATCGGATTGTTGTCCAGAACCTGCGCCTGCATCTCGCGCTCTTCAAGGCCGCCGCAAATCTGGATGAATCGATCCGCCAGCGTCGATTTGCCGTGGTCAATGTGGGCGATGATGCAGAAGTTGCGGATGTTCTCTTGTTTCATGGAGATGCAGCAGGATACGGCGACAAAATGGCCGCGAAGTATAGCCGTTTAGGGCTCTCTCAACCTTGATTTCGGACCTGATTTCAGCCTTATCAGGGCTTTATGGCGCCCTAACCGGGATTTTTGAGGAAATCCGCCACCGCTTCGGCATCCAGCCGGACCGAGCACAACACCTCTCCGGCCGCCGTCAGCAGGACCGGGATCTTGAGGCCGTAGCGGGTCTGCCAGTCCGGCCGGCTGTCAACGTCCGCCCGCTCAAGCTCGAAGGCGCTAGCGCCAAACTCCGTCATCAGCGCGAACTCGAAGTCCTCACAGAGTTCGCACTCCGGGCGTGACAGCAGCAGAAGCCGCGGCTTCATGGTTTGGCGGCGGCAGGGACATCCAGCGACAGGAACAGCGGTGCGCCACGGCGCTGAACCAGCAAGGGCACGCTACTCCCCGGCGTCAGGCGCGAAACCACTTCGCTCAGCCGCTGCACCGAGTCCACCTGCTGGCCATTGATCTGCAGCAGCACATCGCCTGCGCGCACGCCCGCCCTCAAGGCCGGGCCATCCACCACATCACTGATCAGGACACCGCCGGAAACCACCTGAGCCTGGCGACGCTGGTCGGCGGTCAGAGGCACCGCCATCATGCCCAACGGGCCAGCCGGCGCTTGCGGCGGTGGCGCAATGTCCTGCGCCTGCACATCCTGCTGTGCATCGAGCTTGCCGACTTCCACCTTGATCGTGATCTTCTTGCGATCACGAACCACCTGCAGGGTCACCACTTCGCCCGGATCCGAGCTGCCCACCTGCGGCGGCAAGGCCGTCGAGCTGGCCAGCACCTGATTGTTGTACGTGAGGATGACATCGCCTGCCTTGAGCCCAGCCTTTTCGCCGGGGCTGCTGGTAATCACGCGCGCCACCAGCGCGCCTTCAGGCTTATCCATACCCAGCTTCTGGGCGGTGGCACGATCCACCTCCTGCACCACGACACCGAGCCAACCACGTGTGACCTTCCCGTGCTCCTTGAGCTGGCGCGCCACCTTGGCCGCCACGTCGATCGGGATCGAGAAGGACACGCCCTGATAGCCACCGGACTGAGAATAAATTTGCGAATTGACGCCAATGACTTCGCCCTTGAGATTGAACAGGGGGCCGCCGGAATTGCCGGGGTTAATCGCGACATCGCTCTGGATAAACGGAATGTACTGCTCGGTCTGCAAGGCACGGCCCTTGGCCGAAACAATGCCCGCGGTCACCGAATAGTCGAAACCAAAAGGCGAACCAATCGCCAGCACCCATTGGCCGGGTCGCACCTTGCTGGAGTCCGCCAGCTTCACCACTGGCAGATCCGTCGCATCGATTTTCAACAATGCCAAGTCGCTGGGCTCATCACTGCCTACCACCTGCGCGGTGAATTGACGGCGGTCCAGCAGGCGCACCACCACTTCCTTGGCATCCCGCACCACATGGAAATTGGTCAGGATATAGCCGTCATCCGACAGCACAAAACCAGAGCCGAGGGACTGCGACTCCGATTCGTCTTCAGATGGCGTAGCCTCTTGGTTATCGTGCTCGTTGTAATACTTCTTGAACCATTCAGGCAGCTGATCAGACGCGTCGCCCTTCTGCGGTCCGGTGGCAGAAGCTTGCTGCTGGTCCGGCGTCGTCGCCGTCACGGCGCTGATATTCACCACCGACGGACTGACTTCGTCCACCAGATCAGCAAAGTCGGGACGGCCGGAAAGCTGCGTCCCGCGGCCACAGGCCGTGAGTGACAGCAACATCACAGGGACAAGCACGGCCACTAAAGACCAGCGCCGCGAACGAGTTACAGGCATCACAACACTCCCGACCCCACCAGTAACGGCGGGTTTGATTCAGATATGTGAATTTCAAAGCAAAGTGGATAGAAACACAAACACTAATACGCGGATATCGACAAATTGATGACCCGGAGAAATTCTTTTCTGCACGTCTTTATCGAGTATGCGGATCTGAACAATTGTTTTATTTTATATATTTAAATTTCTTTAAATTATTTTATAAAACATCATGGATTTCATGATGATCGCTATGGCTGGCCCATTCGCAATCTGTATAGAATGCGGCACCGCGTGGGGCGATAGCTCAGCTGGGAGAGCGCTGCGTTCGCAATGCAGAGGTCGGGAGTTCGATCCTCCTTCGCTCCACCATTTCTACATTCAACAGCATCCGATGCCGTACAGATCACTACGCTAATGCGCAGTTTTTTTGTTGCCTGCGGAAGACAGCTTGGCCCTGAGTTCTTTCATGGTAATGGCTTTTGAAAACAGCCAGCCTTGCATGCGGTTCACGCCGAGTTGCTGCAACTGAGCCACCTGGAGTTCGGTCTCGACGCCCTCTGCAATGAGATCGAGATTGAGTGCACGCGCGAGTTCGACAATGTGACGGACGACATTATGCGTTGGGGCGTCGGTGCCAACAGCGTCAACGAAGGACTTGTCGATCTTGATGTAGTCAAGATCGAAGCTGGCAAGGCTGGCAAGACTTGAATAGCCGGTACCAAAATCATCCAAGGAAACGCGGAATCCCGAGGCCCGCATATCGTCGACGATTTTCTTGGTCTCCTCCGTATTTACAAAACTTCGCTCGGTAATTTCAGCCGAGAAATTCCTGGCAGTGGCACCAGTTGCATTCACCAAATGCCGTAGCAGTATGGTCGTCCTGGTTCGCCGCAGATCAGCGGCGGACAGATTGATCGAGATGCAAAAATCAGGGTGTGCCACGAACAGGCCCTTGGCGTCTTTCCGCAGCAGATCAATGACACGCTCGGTAATCTCGGTGATCAGTCCGGTTTCCTCGGCCACCATGATAAAAAGATCAGGGCGGATATTTTCTCCGCTGGGTCTGACCCAGCGGATCAAAGCCTCGGCCCCAATCCACCGCCGCGTCCCGGCATCGACGATCGGCTGGTAATGGAGCTGGAACTCGTTGTTTCTCAGAGCCGCGCGAATCATGCTCGGCATGCCTTGCTGCTGCCGAGACAGGTGCAGTAGTCCAACAATCAGCAGTATCCCCACGAGTACCGCCGCAGGAATCAGGTACTCCAGCATCAATTGTTCCTGATGCTGGACTTCCGTCAGCGGCAGCGCGGCAACCGCAACCAGTGCGTGGCGTTGCGAGGCCACCACGGCGATGACGTGATCATCATCAACAAACTGAATGCTCTGCCGCCCATGGAGCTGCAATATCCATTGCTGGCTGATCGAGCCCCTTTGAGCAATCACCTGGTTCGCAGGAATCGAGAGGGCAGCCAGCGCAAGCCCTGGCACTGTATCGCCGACGTCGATCGGCAGCCTCAAATGGATAATGGCGACATAACCTTCCCGCTCGATCACGGCAAATTGCACGGTTGGGGCAAAGGGGAAAATGACATGGTTGCGGAAATGAACCTTGTCAGGTGCGTCCCAGCTGGAAAGCCCCAAAGGAACTGGGGCATTCGAGAGTCCGAGCGAGGAGCAGACCAGTTTGTTGTCCCGCATGTAACCAACGGCTTGCAGGGAACTCGAGGTCAGATCAAGTTCATACATCAATACTTGGTTGCTGCTTGAGCACGGCGTGCTGCCACCATTTGCCGTGAGGCGCTTGAATGCAGCGTCGATCTGATCTGCCGTCACTTCCGAGCGATGCAGGACCTCGTTGGCGAAGTCCATCGCACGCGTTTTGCCCGACTGCATGCTCTGCTGATCAGCGACGCGGAAGGCCAGCCAAACCGGAGCCGCCAGCACCAGCGCCAGGACAGCAGCGGATAAAAGTGACTTGATAATCCCCCTGCTTATCATTTCTTCGCCGGTCTCGGATCAAGAGTCTGTCTGACCCAAGTATGCCCCAGACCTTACCGGTGAATGGCCGCTCTGGCGCCAGCAAACCCGATGACTGCGACTCGACGGCAGGAGGCACCAATAACGGTCTGGCGAGCCCGGAATCGCAGCGCCCGTTCGTCACCAAGCTCAGCGATCAGTCACCCTGAAACAGCGCCGGGATGTCTATTGATCACACCCGCGCCCGATTGCTCTCACTTCGCCAGTTCGGCCACGCATTCATTCAGGATTGCATCGAGGAATGCGAAGCGCTTGCGATACATTGATCGCTTGCGCGATTCCACTTCATCCAATCTCTTGCGTGGCAAGTGACCGGGCAGACGCCAGACGGTATTTTCCTGCCGGGTCATTCCGCACTCTTGGAAGTATGCGCGATAGTCAAACTGGATCCCGCGCGATGCCCGGTGCCAACGGCTGCGTGCCTGATAGCGTGGCGGCACAAATTCGACAGACCGGCATGCCCAAACCCTGCTGATGCCAGTCAAAATCTCTGCCAACAGCATCTGCGGCCTGATGCCATGGCAAAGCTTGGTGACGGCCCGGATCGCGGCGGCGGGCTCGAAATCTGCTTCCTGCCGACCACCCTGCACCGAGCCCACCATGATGCGATGACCGGGAAGCAAGCCAAAGGTCAACTGAAACACCCGGCGATCCAGAGCATCCCGAATACAGAGAGCCCAGATTCCCTCCTCGGGGCAAATATCATTCACGCCGAAGCTGACCGAAAAGCCATCCGCAAGTTTAGCGATCGTGATCCAACCATCTGCCGCCAGCGCAGCCTTGGTCGCGCAAGGCAAGCGCTCGCCAGCGAAGGATAAATCCTCCGCAAACTGAATTTGCCTCGTCCATAAAGGCGTGCGTCGATCAAGATAAGCACGAAGCAAAGGCCGCAGTACGATGGGGCGGGCACGCACGAGGCGGGCCATATGTTCGTCTTTGCAAAGCACCCTGTATAAAGAGCGGCGCCAAGGCTTGCCCAAGACCCACTTCACGCTGCTGCGGAACAGCACCCAACGCCCCGATCCAGCCCGCATGGCAGCCACTGGCGGAAAGATCATGGACGGCTGTGCTGCGTCCAACTGCAAACTGTTAATAGCGTCTGGAAGGCCCACTGGGATACTAAAACCGCATCTGTAAACTTTACACAAGTTTACAGAATGACTATCCAAATACAATCTGCCCTCAAAAATAAATTCCCTTATTATTTTTTTATTCCCTAGGGAAATCCAGCCAAAAAAACGGCTGCAGGCAGTGATGGGGATATCTCACCTGAGAAGCACACGCTCTTTGCATGAGGCGATTCAGCACCAGCAAGCAGTCATTCGTCGATAACGGTCTGCCAGCGTTTTGCAGTCATGCCTTGCTTGGGCACGCATTCAAACATCGGGCGATCGCATCAAGCTAGGCCAATGAGCAGTTTGCAGGCCTTAAGGTCTTTCAGGAAAACCAGGCAGCGCGTGCTGCCTGGTTTTCGCCAATGCGGATCTTCTACAGCAACTGAGGCTTCAGCTATTCAATCACTGGCGTCCGCACGGATCGGCGCAAGCGCTGGTTGACCTTAGCAAACGCCACCGGCAACAAGAACAGCGTCAGCAGCGTGGTGCTGAGCATGCCACCGAAAATCACCAACGCCAGTGGCCGCTGTGCCTGTGAACCGATGGCGTGCGAGAACGCCGCGGGCATCAGGCCCAGCGCGGCCAGCAGCGCGGTCATCACCACGGAGCGGAAACGCTGCGTCGCGCCCTCGACCACCGCCTCGTGAAAATCGCGCAGCGGATCAGCGGCCAGGTGTCGGATGTTGGTGATCAGGATCACGACGTTCTGGATCGCAATGCCAAACAGCGACAAGAAGCCAATGCCGGCCGAGATGCTGAGATCTTCGTGCGCCAGATACAGCGCAACGATGCCGCCGATGGCCGCGTACGGCACATTCAGCAGTACCAGCCCGGCATCGATCACGCTGCCAAAGGTCATGCACAGCAACAGGAAGATCGCCAGCAACACCAGCGGAATGATGACCAGCAGTTTCTGCTGCGCTACTTTCATTTCGTTGAACTGGCCATCCCATTGCAGCGAGTAGCCGCGCTGCAGCGCTACATTCGCGGCTACGCGCTGCTGTGCCTCAGCCACGGCGCTGCCGAGATCGCGACCGCGCACGCCGAACTTCACCGCGATGTAGCGGCGCGCCGCCTCGCGGTAGATGAAGAACGGCCCATCAGTGATCTCGATATTGGCGATCATTCCAACCGGTATGTGCTGGCCGTCCGGCGTATCAACCAGCAGGCGACGGATGTCGTCGAGCGTCGAGCGGCTGGACTCGGGCAGGCGGACGAACAGATCGAACAGGCGCTCACCCTCCTGCACCTGGCTGACGGCATTACCGCCGATGGCGTTGAGCACCAGCCCTTCAACGTCGGAGACGTTGATGCCATAGCGGGCAGCGGCGGCACGATCAACGGTGACGTTGAGCGTCGGCTGGCCCAACTCCTTGAGCACGCCAACGTCGGCAATGCCCTGGACCTTGCCGAGCTCGCGCTCAATGGCGCGCGCCTGCGCATCCAGCACGTCGACATCCGGGCCAAAGATTTTGACCGAATTCTCACCCTTGACGCCGGACAGTGCCTCGTCGACGTTGTCCTGGATGTATTGAGAGAAGCTGACCTCGATGCCAGGAATGCCGTCGAAGTATTTCTGCAAACGGTCGATGATGTCGCGGCGCGCGACATTCGGCGGCCATTGCGCCGGTGGCTTGAGATAGACGCCGAATTCCAGGTTGAATACGCCAGTGGAATCGGTGCCGTCATCGGGCCGGCCGATCTGGGTAGCAACGTCGCGCACTTCGGCTTGCTGCTGCAATTCGCGCCGGATCTTGCTGGCCAGTTCGCCGGAATAGCGCAGGTCCACCGTGTTCGGCAAGGTCACGCGGATCCACAGGTTGTTCTCTTCCAGCGTCGGCAGAAAGCTGGTGCCCAAACGCGCAGCGAGCCAGAACGACAGCGCCAGCACGACCAGCGACGCCAAGCCCAGCTTGAGCGGATGACGGATCAGGCGGCTCAGCAACCAGCGATAGCCATTCTGCAAACGGTCGATGAACTTGGGCGAGTGCGCAGTAACACCACCGCTGAACAGCGCTGACGCCGCCGCCGGGATAAACGTCGAACTCAGCGCCATCGATGCCAACAGCGCCAGGCCCATGGTGAACGCCATCGGCTGAAAAATCTTGCCCTCGACGCCACCGAGCAGGAACAGCGGCGCATAGGCGACGATGATGATCGCGGTCGAGAACAGCATCGCGCGCTGCACTTCAAGCGTGCCGTCGCTCAGCACATCGCGCAATTCGCGCCGGCCACGTTCGAGATGCTGCATGATGTTCTCGATCACGATCACCGCAGCGTTGACGATCAAGCCAAAATCAATCGCGCCCAAGGAAATCAGGTTGGCCGGAATACCCAGCCAGTGCATACCCGCAAAGGACACGCAGAGGCACAGCGGAATGGTGGCGGCGACAATCAGCGCGACGCGCAGATTGCCCAGGAAGAGGTACAGCACTGCCAGCACGAGGACGATGCCGACAAAGAGGGTGTGCTCAACGGTGTGCACGGTCAGATCGAGCAGTTCCTGGCGGTCGTAGAACGGGGCAACCTTGACACCGGCGGGCAGGCGCCCGCTGGCATTGATCTCACTGATGCGCTCACGCACACGCGCCAGCACTTCACTGGCGTTCTGGCCGCGCCGCATCACGACGATGCCTTCGACGGCGTCATCGCTCTGGTTGAACTGCACCTGGCCGAGTCGCGCCGCATGGCCGATCTGCACACTAGCAACGTCTGACACGCGCACCGGCACGCCGCCATTGCTGGCAACGACGATGCGACCGATGTCATCCAGCGTCTGCACCAAACCGACGCCGCGCACCACCAGTTGCTGCTGTCCACTGGGGAGCAGGCCTCCGCCAGTATTGGAGTTGCCATTGGTCAGCGCCTGCGCCAATTGCGCCAGGCTGACGTTGTAGAACTGCAGCTTGGCCGGATCCGGCAGCACCTGGTACTGCTTGACCAGCCCACCAAAGCCGTTGACGTCGGCGACCCCGGCGACGCTCTTCAGGTCCTTGAAGATTTCCCAGTCCTGCAGGCTCTTGAGCTCGATCAGGTCGATGGCGCCATCATCGCTCTGGAGGCGATAGCGCAGAATCTCACCGGTGGCGTCGGCGTCTGGACTGAGGTTGGGTTGGACGCCGTTGGGGAACGCAACCTGGCCGAGCGCAGCCTGCACGTTCTGCCGCGCCTTGAAACTGTCAGCGCCTTCGCGGAACTGCACGGTAACAACGGACAGACCGAACAGCGAGGCCGAACGCACCGACAGGACTTCGGGCACACCGAGCATCTGCGTCTCCACCGGAATCGTCAGCTGGCGCTCGATCTCCAGCGTGCTACGCCCGGCCCACTGCGTGATCACCTGCACGTTGAGCGGCGCGATATTCGGATAAGCCTCGATCGGCAACTGGCGGAACGTATAGCCGCCGAGCAACAGCAGCAGCGCGCATAACGCGAAGATCAGCCCGCGGCGGCTGATGACAGCGTCGACCATGTTTTTGCGTTCCGACATGTCTAGTTCGTGCTCAGCATCTGGTTGAGCAGTACGCCGCCGTCGGTGACAACCTCGGCCGCGCCGCTGAGTCCATCAACCACCGCATAACGACCCTCATCGATCGCATGCCCCTTGATCTGCACGCGACGGAAATTCTTCGCCGCATCACGGACAAACACGTAGTCGAGGTCGCGGATATGCACCACCGCCTGCTGCGGCACCACCCAGGCCGAGCGCACACCGATTTCCAGATGGCCGCTGACGAACAGCTCCGGACGCAGCAACATGCCGCGGTTCGGCACCTCGCAGCGGATCGCCAATGTGTGCGTAACCGGATCAAGGCTCGGCGCAATAAATGTCACCGTGCCGGAGAAGCTGCGACCGGGCAGCGCATCCGTCTGGAAATCAAGCTTCTGCCCAAGCTTCAGCGCGGCGTAATCGGAGACGTAAGTGTTCGCCACCAACCACAGCGTGTCGACGTCAGCGAGCGACATGAGCGGATCGCCGACATTGAGATAGCCGCCGGAATCAACGTTGCGCTGGACCACAACACCAGAAATAGGTGCGCGGATCTTCAGGTATTCCTCGATCACTCCGCTCTGTTCCAGACGTTGCAGGTCCTGATCGCTGGCACCGAGCACCTTGATCCGGCTTGCCGCCGAACGATAAGTCGCCTCTGCATCAGACGCGAGAGTCGGCTCGAGATCGCCATGGCCCAACGCATCGCGAAAGCGCTTGGCCAGCAGCAATTCCTGCTGCGCGGAGATGAAATCGGGGCTGTAAAGCTCGGCAAGCGTCTGGCCGGCGACAACGGCCTGCCCGTCAGCGGCGTAGACCTTGCCAAGACGGCCAGCGACACGCGCCGCCGCGATATGGATGCGCTGCTTGTCCAGCGACAGCTTGCCCGTCACCGGAATGCTGTCGGCGACCGTTTGTGCAACCGCCGCCGCAGTCTTGACGAAATCCGGATTGAAGCCGGCGCTTCCGTTGACCGTATCAGGCGCGGCTGTGTTGTCCTGCGGCGCGCTGGCCGCAGGCTCTTCGCGCTGCACCACAGGCTGTGAATGACGACCCAGAAAATAGCCGCCGGTGACCGCGACAGCGACCAGCCCGATCAGCAGGATGTATCTCGACATGCTCTTGTCCTCAATCCGGATTCGTACCGATTGCGACGGCGAGGCTGGCATAGGCCTGCAACGCCGCGCTCTGCGCCTGAATCAGCCCGACTTCGGTCGCGCTGAGATTATTCTTGGCCAGTAGCAGGTCGGAGAACGCAGTGCCCCCATTGCGGCTATAGCTATCGAGGGCCAGCCGGTAGGCCATCTGCGCCTCTGGCAACAGACGCTCGCGGGTGAACTTCATCTGCTTGAGCGCGGTTTCGAGGCCGTGATAGGCGTTGGCCACGGCCAGTTCGATCTGCTGGTCGGTCGAGGCCTGCCCGGCCTGCGCTGCCGCCAACGATGCATTGGCCTGGGCGACGCCAGCACGCTCCTTGGCAAAGAACCAGGTTGGGAAACTCAGGTTGATGCCGACAGTAAACATGTGCGCATGATCGACGCCAAGCGGCGGATCGCCGTAGCTGCCGAGCACCAGGCCAAAGTCGGGCATATAGGCTTTTTTCGCCAGCGTCACGCTGCTGCCAGCGGCTTCGGCTTGCGAGCGGCTGGCCGCCACCGCGGGGTTGGCCTGTCGCGCCAGCGTGATCAAATCGTCCAACGACTTCCACGGCAGGCGCGGATCGCCGTCGATGTCGCTGAGCTGCAGCGCCGCGCGCGCGGGACGCGCGATCATCACATTGATCTGCTCGCGCAGCGTCTGGATCTGCTTCTCCAGCGCATAGCGGTCGTTCTCGAGGCTGCTACTGGAAACCTGCGCGTTCAGCAGATCGACGTAGGCTGCGGCGTTGTTGGCGTAGCGGATGCGCGCGACTTCCTTGAGCGCGCCAAGACGCTGCGCGTCCTGCTCCATGAAACGCAACTGGTCCTGCGAGGCCTTGAGCTGGTAATAGCCGAGCTTGAGCTGCCCCACCATCTGCTGCGTCAGCGCATCGGCCTCGCGGCCCACCACCTCAGCCTGCGCCCGCGCAACATCACCAGCGAGGCGCAACTTGCCTGGCCAGAGGATGGGTTGGGTCACGGTGTAATAGGACAGAAAGCCGGAATTCTTGCTGAAATCGAATGGCCCGCCGTTGTTGGCCTGCTCCTGGAACGACAGTTCCGGCCCGGGAACCGCCGTGGCCTGATCAACCTGCAATTTGGCAGCGACATAACTCAATCGCGCCTGTTCGATTTGCGGATTGCGTGCCTTCAACTCCTCGATCAGTTGCGGCAGTGTCCAGACCTGGGCATCGTCGGCCGCTGCCGAGACCGCAGCGCTGAACAGGCACAGGCCCGCCAGCAAAAGCGTGCGCAGAAGCTGGGTTCTGAAAGTCATCGGCGATGTCTGCATGAGGTGCCCGATACGTAACAGCGGCATGCCGGCGGTCATTGCCGGACAATGTTCATGCTATGGCGCGAAACTTTCAGTTAACTTTCAATGGGCAGCCTCGCCTGCAAATCCCATCGGGCGTAGCCGCCCTGCCTGATCTCTACGCGTTAACGCGCCTCATCGAGGATTCCTGACAGGCGATAGACTTCCAGAACGTGCTCGGCCATTGCATCAGCCAGCACCTGCTCGGTCATCAGTACAAGCCCGACGCCGTCGCGCTCAAGAAAGCCCCGCTCTTCTTCGCTATGCGTGCGGACAACGGTATCAATGTCTGCTCTTATCTTGCGGGCCGCCACGAGGATCCGGCGGGAATGAAACGCGTCTGAGACCGCCAGCACCAACAGCCTGCAGTGCGCCAGCCTGGCTTGCGCCAGAACATCAGGTGTCGCGGCGTCGCCACTGACAGTGAGCAGTCCTTTCTTGCGCAGGCGGGCAACGTGCTCCCGGTTGTTGTCGATGACGACAAGCGGAACTTCCGCTTTCAGCAGAGTCTTGCTCAGCGCCCTTCCGACCCTGCCATAACCGACAATGACGATGTGATCATTAAGGCCCTCCAAGTCGGGCACTGCATCCGCCATGCGCAATCGGGCCTGCCCCAGGCGCCCCAGCCAGGCCAGGCGGCGATTGCCATCGACAATACGTTCGAGCGGGCGAATCAGCTTGAACAGCAGCGGATTGATCGCGATGGACAGGATGGCGCCGCATAGGATCAGGCTTTGCGCTTCGTGGGACAGGATGCCGAGTTGCACCCCGAGCGTGGCGATGATGAACGAGAACTCGCCAATCTGCGCGAGGCTGACCGCAACCGTCACCGCCGTACTCAGGGGATAACCGAACAGCAGCACAATCAGGACTGCCGCCAGGGATTTCCCGATCACCACTACACCCAGCACCGCCAGAACCTGCAAAGGTTGCTGAATCAGTATTGCTGGATCAAACAACATCCCGACCGAAACGAAGAACAAAACAGTGAAGATGTTCTGCAGCGGGACCGATTCAGCGGCGACGCGGCTGCTCAGCTTTGATTCATTAATGACCACGCCCGCGAAGAAGGCGCCGAGCGCGAACGACACCCCGAACAGCTGCGCCGATCCGTAGGCAATGCCAAGAGATGAGCAAACGACGAACAGCGTCAGCAGTTCACGGAATCCAGTATGGGCAATCTGCGCAAAGAGCCAAGGAAAGACACGCAAGCCAATCACATACATCAGCACGAAAAACAAGCCGATTTTGCCGAAGACGATGCCCAGGTGTTTCAGCGGAACCATGATGTCAGTCGTCACTGCAGCACCTGACGTGCCCATGAACTCCACTGCCACAGGCAACAGCACCAGCGCGACCACCATGGCGAGGTCTTCGACAACAAGCCAGCCAATCGCGATGCGTCCGTTCAGCGAATCGATTTTTCCTGTCTGCTCCAGTGCCCGGAGCAGGACGACGGTACTGGCGACCGACAGTGCCAGGCCAAAGCACAGTCCCTCTGCCAGCGACCAGCCCCAAGCATCAGCAATGCCAATGCCGATCCCGGTGGCAACCAGGATTTGGGCAATCGCGCCTGGAATCGCGATTCGACGCACCTCCATCAGATCTTTAATGGAGAAATGCATGCCAACACCAAACATCAGCAAGATGACCCCGATCTCGGACAGCTGTGCCGCGAGGTCTTTATCTGCGACAAATCCCGGGGTGAACGGGCCGACCAGGATGCCGGCGATCAGGTAGCCAATAATCGGCGGCATCTTAACGCGCGCGGCAATCGCGCCGCCGAATAGCGCAAGCGCAAGCGCCATCGCCAGCGTTGATATTAGTTGGGTCTGGTGCAGCATTCGGTGCCGTTCAATGTGTGCTTAGCCAGAAGCTTAATACGAATCGCTTGCTGGCCGCTCCACCGAACCCTTCGGAAATTTGGTTGATTGCCGCAAAACCGCGCCGATGCGCGGTTTTTTCACGCCCGAATCAATCTGGTTTCCACCGCGTGCCCGGCCTCGATCCACGCGTTCAGCCCGCCGTGCAAGGGGCGCACTTTCGTATAGCCACGATCAATCAGTTTTTTGGCGACAAACGCAGCGGATGCATCGTTAGGGCATGAGCAATAAAAAATGATGTCCTGGCTGATCGGAAGTTCGTGGAGAGAATGATCAACCGTGTGGATGTCCATCACCAAAGCGCCCGGGATAAAGCGCGGGTCCATCTGCTGGATGGATGGCGAACGAACATCAACAATAGTCACGGCATCACCCCGCGTGATCAACTCACGCAGCTCATCCGCTGAAATTCTCGCGGTGCGCAATTGGTTGTAGAAATAACGGCGGCGAACCCACCTGATCGCGATATATCCGGCGAAGAGCGTGAGAAGGATCTCTGCGCCCGCTGCCCCCATCGTGTCCAGCGATCCAAGCAGGAGGATGATCTGCGCGTGAAACAACATGCCTGCCAGGATCCCGGCTGTAATCCAGAGAATGGTGCCCATCCCGTTCAAGACGAAAAAATGCGGCCACTCCATTTTCATCGCACCCGCCAGTGGCCGCGCGATGGTTGAGACACCTGGAATGAATTTTCCAATCACCAGCGTCAGCCGCCCCCAACGTTCATAGCCAATCTCGGTTTCGCGAACGCAGTAGTCCGGTGAGAGCGAAAGGCGACAAAGCAGTTTCACGATGTGCTGACCGTATCTGCGCCCGGCGAGGTACCAGAGGGTGTCGCTGATGGTAGAGGCCAGGAACGCAAGCAGAAAAATGGCAGCGGCGCTGAATTGCCCGCTGACCGTCAGTGCGCCCGCGGCGATCAGGATGGGTTGCGCGGGAATCGGCAGTCCCAGCTGCTCAATGAAGACAACGCAGAAGACAATCGGCAGTCCATATTGATTGAACAGGTCGTCCATGCGCTCCCCAAACCGAGTTTAAACTTTGGCTTCCAGCGCCCGCGAGGATAGCAAGTGCGGACGCATCAGGTGAACAATAAAAGGCGCGGAGCGAATCTTCGCTCCGCGCCTGTGATTCCTACGTTTACTTCTGGGCCTTCGCCGCCTCTTCGATCACTTTGGCGACGACCTGCGGATTTGAAACGTAGATGGCGTGACTGCCCGCGGCCTCGCTGACTTTTGCAGCAGCGCGCTGTGCCATCTGGCGTTGTGCCGGTGGCGGGATCATGTGGTCATCCTTCGCGACCAGATACCAGCTTGGCTTGCTCTTCCAGGCCGGGGTGCTGACGGCACCGGCCAATGCGTTCACGCCCCAAGGCACCTGTGAGTCCGCCATGAATGCGGCGGTCTTCGGATTCACGTCAGCGGCAAATGCGGCGGCAAACTTCGCCTTGTCCAGCATCAGGAAGCCATCCACCGGCGGCAGGATCGGTGGCACCGAAGCGCCCGGCGCAGGATTGGCGATCAGCGTCTGCACTGATTCGCCATGATCGGGCGCAAAGGCGGTGATATAGACCAGGCGCTCGACCTTGGGGTCGGTACCCGATTCCGTGATGACGACGCCACCATAGGAGTGGCCGACCAGAACGACGGGGCCATCCATCTGCGCGATGGCACGCTTGGTCACCGCGACATCATCAGCGAGTGAGGTCGTCGGGTTCTGGACGACGCTGACCTTGTAGCCGTCCTTCTTCAAAATCTTGTAAACCCCCTGCCAGCCAGAGCCGTCAACAAAACCGCCGTGTACCAGCACGACGTTCTTGATGCCTTCAGGGACAGGGGCTGCCTGGGCCGAAACGAAACCGGCGGAAGCCAGCAAAACCGAGGCAGAGGTCAACAGGGTGCGGAACTTGTTCATGATACTTCTCCTTTAACGAATGAATGAATCGAGGGAACTGCGAGGAATCAGGCAACCGAGAGACGAACATCCAGACCGTGCTGGGCCAGATGGGAATAGGGGCAAACAACGTCGGCCTGGGCGATCAGCGCCTCGGCCTGATCACGCGGAACTCCGGGCAGCGATGCCGTGAGTGCGACGTCGAGGCCAAAGCCCTTGCCGTCATCACGCTTGCCGATCCCGACCTGTGCAGTGACGGTGACGTCGTCGCCCAGCTTCACCTTCTGCTGGGAGGCAACAAACTTGAGTGCCCCGAGGAAGCAGGCGGCGTAGCCTGCGGCGAACAGCTGCTCGGGATTGGTGCCAGCGCCACCGGCGCCGCCGAGTTCCTTGGGGGTGTCGAGAGAAACCGCGAGTGCGCCATTGCTGGAACGGGCGGTGCCGGTGCGGCCGCCAGTGGCGGTAGCTTCAGTGCGATACAGAATGTTCATAGTCAGCTCCTTTAGTGATTGTCGCGATATTGTTTATCACGATAAGCAATATATTCCTCCTGCCCCTTATGCTTGTCAAGGAAAATATTGTCGCGATAAGTATTATTCTGATAAGATGCTGACGTCGAACGAAATTTAGTGAGGATTGCATGACCAGCTCCCCCACCCTGCCCCTGGACAGCCAGCTCTGCTTCTCGCTGTATGCCACCAGCATTGCGATCAACCGCACCTATAAACCGATGCTCGACGGCTTCGGCGTGACGTATCCGCAGTACCTGGTATTGAGCGTGCTCTGGGAAGGCGATGGCCAAACCATTGGCGACATTGCGTCGCGCCTGGCGTTGGAGCCGAGCACCATCACGCCACTGGTGAAGCGTCTTGAGCAGGCCGGCCTGCTGTCGCGCCAACGCAATCCCAACGACGAGCGTCAGGTCACGGTGTCATTAAGCAAGAAAGGCAAGAGCCTGCAGAAACAGATGGGCTGCCTGACCGATGCACTGCTGCAGAAGTCCGGCATGCGTGTCGAGGAAATCATTGCGCTCAATACGCAGGTGCAGAGACTGCGGGATGCGTTGAACCAAGCGATGGCGATCAGCGATACATCTGCCTGAATTCGCGTTAAATCAAACCCATCGCCCGCGCCTTGACGAGGGCGCCTGAGCGATTCTTGGTGCCAAGCTTTCCGTAGATGTTGTGCAGGTGCCAGCGCAATGTGCCTTCGGAAATGAAACTGGACTCGGCGATTTCCTTGTTGCTCATGCCTGACTCCAGGCGCTTGAGGATATTGACCTCGCGTCGCGTCAGTTCCCCATACGCGTTGCCTGCAGCATCGGGCTCCGCGGCGGCTTTTTCGGTCTGGGCCGTTTTGTTGATGGAACGCAGCAAGCGACGCACCAACGGCATGGTTTCCGGGTAACGATCTTCGGCCGCACTCATGCGCTCCAGAATGCTGACCAGCTCTTTGGCTTCATCGAGGAAAGTGCGCAGATATTGACGTGGGCCTGCAATCAGCAACGCCTCATTCAGGCAATCCATCGCCTGCTGCCAATCGCCACTGAGTTTGTGCGTAGCGGCTTTGAGCCCCAGCAGTTCAGACCAGCGATGATAGAGTCCGCGATCAGCGCAATGCGCAATCGCAGGCTCCAGCTCCTGCAATACTTTCTCCGGGCTCTTGCGCATACTGATGCGCAAAGCCACGCGCGAAGTTTTATCAGCAATCAAACCCGAGACAGCGCCTTTACCGGTTGGCAACCAGAAGTTGCGGCGCATGGCCACTTCCTGCGCTTCTTCGTATCGCTCTTCACGGCCCAGCCAGGTGCATTCCTCCGCAGCCAAGGTGATGACAACGCGCTCCAGTTCACGCTGCGCGCCAAGCTCTTGTCCCTCGTGCAGAATCGCATAGGCCGTCTCGGGGTCACGGTCCAGGAATCGCAGGCGCGCCTGCGTCTGGTACGCGAGGATCACCGCATCCGCCGGACCGTAGTCCTGCACGCTGCGCATGGACTGTTCGATATGCATCTGCGCCTGATCGGCTTCGTCAAACTGGTAAGCCACAGCCGCGAGGATGGTGTGCAACAAGCTGGTATGCGCGCGATGACCGTTGAGGCGCCGTTCAATCAGCTCCAGTCCCGACAGGCAGACCTGCCGCGCTTCACGGTAGGAGCCGCGCTTGAGGTGCAGCATGCCTTCAACATAAATGTTCCAGGCCAGCCCGTAGTAGCCCTCGCCCTGCTCATGCCAGCGACGCCCCTGCGCAACGATGGCCAGGCCTTCGGCAATATCGCTGGAGCTTTTGTACCCAAAGCCCAGCACATTGGAGATGTGGCCCTTTTGCACCGCAGGCGCATCGGGCCAGCGCTTGATCCAGGCCAAGCCGCTATCCCGCGCAGCAATGCCTTCGTCACGCAGGCCATGGGTGATCGCAACCTGCAGTTCGGTTGCGCAGCGAATCCCGTTGATGGCGCCTTGATCCGGCTGCGGCGCTTTCTCCAGGCGCGCAACAATTTTTTCAAGGCGGTGCAACTGCGCTTCCACTTCCGCATGCCTTGGGTAAAACGCCAAGGCAAAAGCGTAGTTGATGCGGATTGCCGGGAAACGGTCGACCCACTCTTCGGGTAATTCCTGCATCCAGTGCATCAGGGTCTGGTGGTAACCGTGCCGGTAGATCAGCTCTTCGACAGACTGCGCCACCCACGCTGTTGCATCCGGCCAGGCCTTGGCGCGAATTGCTCCATTGATGGCCTCTTCGACATGACCATGCTCAAACAACCAGCGCGCGCCTTCAATCTGGATCTCACGGCAACGTTCGGGTTCAAGGCGCCGAAAGTGCTCGCGGAAGAAATGCCCAACCAGTTGATGAAAGCGAAACCATTCGCCGTTGCGATCCAGCGGAATCAGGAAAAGATTGCGCGCATGCAATTCTTCAAGCAGACGTGCTGCATCCGGAGCGCCAGTCACCTTGGAAGCCAGCGTCGCGTTGATGCGATCAAATTGCGCTATGCGGCCAACGAAACTCTGCAGATTGTGGTCAAGCCCGGATAACACCACCTCGCCGAGGTAATCGACCACGCTGCGGTCTGTGCCGGTAAAGCGCTTGATCAATTCACCACGATGCTGCTGGTCATGCAGCGCAGCGGCGACGAGCTCCAAGGCGGCGGCCCAGCCTTCGGTCTTCTCCAGTAGCTGCCGCACCTCAGTGGTTTCCAGGGAAGAGCCGAGGCGAATCGACAGGAACTGCGCGGCTTCATCAAAACTGAATTCAAGCTCGCGCGCGCCAAGCTCGATGAGCTTGCGGCGAACACGCAGGCCACTCAGCGGCAGGCTCAGGACCAGGCGGCTGGCCAGCACATACTGGAATTGGCGTGGTGAATAGTTGATCAGCCAGTGAACAATCTCCAGCACTTCCGGAGACGTGACCGTGTGCAGATCGTCCAGGAACAGAACCGCGCGAATCTCGACGCGCCCAAGGTCCGACGCCAGTGATTCAAGCAAGGGCTTGACGCCACCCGTCGGCGCCCCCATCAGCTGCGCCAGCACGTCATGGCCGATATCACGATGAATCGTCTGGAATGCCGCAACCAGATGCCGCATGAATCGGGCGGGATCGTTGTCGTCCTCATCCACGGATAACCATGCGCAGGCCACCTTGGGCGTGCGCAGCCTATCGTGCCAGCTCGTCATCACGGTTGATTTGCCATAACCCGCAGGCGCGCAGATCACTGCAACGCTGGCCGTCCCTTCAATCAACTCGCGGGGAGGATCCAGCTTGGGCCGCAACAAGGGCTGATCGGTGCCAACGCCCGGATACAGCTTCGCTTCAACGACACTGATGGTCCGTGGCCGTGGGGTCGGCATGGGCTGTAGATTCCGCTCACTTTCTAATTATTGAGAGAAATCCTATCCGTGATCAGGACTTGATGCCAGTCAGCCCCCGATCAGACGCTTACACCCGCTCCACCCATCAGGAAAACAAGCTGGACCCGGATCCCCTTGCGCACCTGGTTACCGGGCTCATCCACGCAGTTCGCGACGCAGGATTTTTCCGACTGGAGACTTCGGAAGCTCGGCCATGAACTGGATATGACGCGGCACCTTGTAGGCCGTGAGATTCTGGCGGCAGTGTTCGATCAAGGTTTGTTCGCTGAGCGCAGGATCACGCTTGACCACGAATACCTTGACCGCCTCACCGGTTTTTTCATCCGGCACGCCGATACAGGCCGACTCCAGCACGCCGGGGTGTTCTGCACATACCGCTTCGATCTCGTTGGGATAAACATTGAAACCGGAGACCAGCACCATGTCTTTCTTGCGATCGACGATCTGGAAATAGCCCTCGGCATCCTGCATCGCCATGTCGCCGGTACGGAAGAACCCGTCTTGCGTAAATGCCTTGGCGTTTTCTTCGGGCTTGTTCCAATAGCCTCGCATCACCTGCGGCCCACGCGCGCACAGCTCACCCGCCTCACCTTGCGCTACTTCATTGCCATCGTCGTCGCGGATCGAGATTTCTGTAGAAGGCAGCGGCAGGCCGATACCGCTGCGGAACACGCCGGTATCTGCGCGGTTCACCGTCAGCACCGGCGAGGTTTCGGAAAGCCCATAACCTTCGATCAACACCTTGCCGGTGACTTCCTGCCAGCGGCGCGCAACCGCGGGTTGAACGGCCGAGCCACCGCCCATGGAAAGATTCATCCGGGAGAAATCCAAGGCATCGAATCCAGGCGTGTTGAGCAGGCCGTTGAACAGGGTGTTGACGCCCGTAATCGCGGTGCAACCCTCCTGTCGAATCGTTGCAACAAGCCCCGGCATGTCACGCGGATTGGAAATCAGGACATTCTTGCCGCCTATGCGCAGGAAACTCAGCGTATTCACCATCAGCGCGAAGATGTGATAAATCGGCAACGCCGTGATGATCACTTCCTGGCCCGGCTTGAGGGCCGCGCCCATCCAAGTGCCGAACTGCTCCAGGTTGGAAAGCAGATTGCCGTGGGTCAGTTCAGCGCCTTTTGAAGGCCCGGTCGTGCCTCCGGTGTACTGCAACAAGGCAGTGTCAGCATGGCGCAAGGCCTGCGCTTTCATCACGCCGCGGCTTGCAAGCGCCGTGTTGAGAGACACCGTACCTGAATGATCGTAGGCCACGGTGCCTGGCTGCGGGGTGCCGGCCATAGGCACAACGATGACCGTGTCCACCGAAGTGTCCGCCAGCACGGCATTCACTGTCGGCAAGAACGGCTCGGCGACGACAATGGCACGCGCGCCGGAGTCACGCAGCTGATGCTTGAGCTCGCGTGGCGTATACATCGGATTGACATTGACCACGACGCAACCCGCCCGCAGCACGCCGCAAACCGAGAGCGGATAGGCCAGGACATTCGGCATCATCAATGCAATACGCTCACCCGTGGCCAGGCTCAGATCCACCGACAGGAACGCTGCCAAGCGCTCACTCCATTGATCAAGCTGTGCGTAGCTGACTGCACTGCCATCCTGCACAAATGCGGTGTGCGCAGGAAAGGTACGGCAAGACTCCTGGATCAGATCGCCCAGGCTGCTGTGACGCAGGGCTGCAATCTGTTGCGGCACTCCAGGGGGGTAACTCGCCAGCCAGCCGTTTTTCATGACACGGTCCTGGTCATGGCTGGGAGCTGATGCGCTGGCTTGGGCAATACGCCTAATTCGTAGGCTGCCTTGATCGCTTGAAGTCGCGTACGGACTGCAAACTTGGAATAGACATTCTTGAGATGAAACTTAACGGTGTTTTCCGACACGCTGAGGCTGCGCGCGATTTCCTTGTTGGAAACACCATGGGCCAGGCAGTCGAGGAAACATAGCTCGCGATCGGTCAGGGGTTCGATCAAGCGGTAGTCGGCACTGGCGCCGCCCTTGGACCACCAGGCAGGCTTGCTCGCCTGGCGCACCGCCCGCTCCCGCTCACCCGCTTCGCGCTGAACAAAATCAACCCTTACGACGGCGTGACCCGTTTCCATTGCTCTCTCCTCATGGACGCATAGTTCTATGGGGCGAGATTCCAACAGCCACGACACCAACAAACGCCTAACAAAAAGCAGGTTTTTCCCAACAATCGATGTTGCACTGCAAAATGAATGATCCAGATATGGCCCGGACCATAAAAGTAAAAAAATAATAATTATTTTTAAATAAAGTATAAGTTTCAGATAAATTAATCGTAAATAAAGTTGTTTTTATGTGATTCAATATTTTATCAAATACCAAAGGGTAAATAAGAATTAATATTGTTGAGATTTGATTTATGAGCCATGAAACTGTCCCCGTCATAAAAAACACCAAAATTGGGGCCTTTCATGCAGCATCCACGCCATTCTTCCCTGACTTTAAAACCCATTCCGGCCGCAGCCGCCTCCATGGCCGCCGCCCTCACCCTGGGCATCAGCAGCGTGTGGGCCCAGTCCACAACGGAGCCCGACTCCGCCCAAACCCTGCCAACAGTCGTTGTGGAAGGCAGTCACAGCAATACCGACTTCAAACCGGACGTCTCTACCGTGGGCGGCAAGACGCCCACCGCACTGCGAGACATTCCCCAGTCTGTCACCGTGATCAATCGCACCATCCTCGATTCCCAGGGAGCGACCTCGCTTGCCGACGCATTGCGCAACGTCCCCGGCATTACGATCGGCGGCGCGGAAGGCGGACAGATTGGCAATAACATCAACCTGCGCGGCTTCACTGCGAGAACCGATATTTACCTGGACGGCTTCCGTGATCGTGGACAGTACTACCGCGATATTTTCGACATGGACCAGATTGAAGTGCTGCAAGGTCCCTCATCAATGCTGTTCGGCCGTGGCTCCACCGGGGGCGTGATCAACCAGGTCACCAAGCAGGCTTCCCTCATTAACTTCACCCAGCTGTCCGGCACCTTGGGAACCGATGGCCGCGCACGCGCCACCTTCGACACCAACAGCAAGCTCTCGGACACCTCCGCCGTACGCGTGAATGCCTTTGCGCAAGACCTGAAGACCACACGTGATGTCATGGCCAACAAGGATTTCGGCATTGCGCCAACCCTGCGTTTCGGCATCGACCAGCAGACCGAAATCGCGGTCTCCGCACTCCTTCAACACAATAACGACATGCCGGATTATGGCGTGCAGTCGCTCAACGGGCGGCCGATTACACAGTCTCGCGACACCGACTATGGCCTGGCCTCCGACGCCACCGTGCAGGACGTCGCCATGCTCAATGGCGTGATCAAGCATCGCTTCAACGATCACTTTGAACTGCACAACCAGACGCAGCTGAACCGTTATACCGTCAACGCGCGGGAAACAGCGCCGCAGTCGCTGGGAACCCTGTTGAACCCCGGCGACACCGTGCCCACGCCAATCTCCGCAAGTCCTCCCGCATTCGGCAATTACACGCCCGATCAGCTCTACGTGAGAATGCAGAGCCATGACCGCAACATCGTCGACTCCAGCATGGATAACCAGACGGATTTGATCAGCCGTTTCAAGACCGGCTTCATCAGCCATGAAGTCATCACCGGGCTCGAAATCGGCCGTGACCAGTACAGCAACCAGAGCCTCAGCCGCACCGGCGCGAACATGACGACCACGGGTTATGTCGAGTGGGTTCCGCTGTTGAATCCAAGCCATGCTGACCCTGCCACCTTCACCAGTACCGTTGGCAACCTCGCCACTTCAACCGCCAATTCCCTAGGCATTTACGCCAATGACACCATGAGTCTGGGCGAGCAATGGAAAGTCCTTACCGGCGCGCGTTGGGATCGCTACTCAGCGCAGATCAACAACACAGTCAGCGCGCCAAGCAAAGCCGATGCCTACAGCAACTTCACCAGCGTTCGCGCCGGCCTGCTGTACCAACCGACGAGCGAACAGTCCTACTACGTCTCTTATGGCACCTCGTTTGACCCCCTTCTGGAAGCACTGACATTCACCAGCGGACAACAGGGCCTGCCACCCACCAATACCCAATCCTACGAAGTGGGCGGCAAATGGGATTTATTGAATGACCGCATCTATCTGGCCGCCGCTGCATTCCGCGAACAGCAGAACAATGTCTATAGCCAGGTCAGCGTCGGCGTCTATGAACCCGCAGGCAGCTGGCTGATCAAGGGTTATACGCTGAGCGCCACGGGCCGCATCACCAACAGGTGGCAGGTCATCAGTGGCTACATGCACCTGGATCCGAAAGTAGTCTCAGCGCTCGACGGCACACAGGGCAGCACCCCGGCCAACACACCGAAGGACACGGTAACGTTGTGGACGACTTACGATCTCACGCATGCCTGGGAAGTCGGCGGCGGTGGCAACTTCGTATCGCAGCGCTTTGTTGCCGATACCGGAACCAATCGGGACCAAGTGTCGGTTCCCTCCTACCTGCGCTGGGATGCAACGGCGGCTTACCATCTGCACCAGTATGAAGTCCGGGTCAACGTGCTCAACCTTACCAACAAGTATTATTACGACGGACTGATTCAGTCAGATGGTGGTCGTTCGGTGCCGGGCATCGGGCGCACCGGCCTGCTGACGTTCAGCTATAAGTTCGACTCCAAAGGCTGACGTGAAGCTTTGACCTTGCTGTTGGGATGCAGGAAATTCAATCATGCTGGTTAACATTGCCAAAGTGCTGGACTCTCAACAGTTGCAGCAGGCCCGCGAGCGGCTCGAAACAGCTGGCGACGCTTGGGTGGATGGACGCGTCACCGCGGGCCACCAGGGCGCACGGGTCAAGAACAACCAGCAGATCGCGGAAAATTCCGCAGTCGCGCGGGATCTGGGCAACGTGATCCTGGCCGCACTCGAGCGCAACCCCCTGTTCATCAGTGCTGCGCTGCCGAACCGGGTTTATCCGCCGATGTTCAATCGCTATGAAACGGGCATGACCTTTGGCAGCCATGTCGATGGCTCGATCCGCATGTTGCCAGGCAGCCCTGAAAAAATCCGCACCGATATTTCTGCAACACTGTTCCTGGCCGCACCGGAAGAATATGACGGCGGTGAACTCGTGATCGAAGATACTTACGGTACGCACTCCATCAAGCTGCCGGCCGGCGATATGATCCTGTATCCGGCAAGCAGCCTGCATCGCGTCATGCCCGTCACCCGTGGCGTGCGCCTGGCCAGTTTCTTCTGGGTACAAAGCCTGGTGCGTGACGATACCCAACGCACCCTGCTCTACGATCTTGACCGTTCGGTGCAACAGCTCAACGTGACGAACGCCGATGAGAATGCGCGCATTCAACTCACTGGCTGTTATCACAACCTTTTGAGGATGTGGGGGGAACCCTGAATCCCTCACTGCAGAAAATCCAATGAATCCAGAATCACCCTTGCAGCCTGCACCTGTCACGACCTCTTCTCACCCGCAAAAGCGCATCGGCTTCCTGCGCTGGCTACGCAAAGTGCATGGCTGGATTGGATTATGGGGCGCGGTGCTGGGCCTTCTTTTTGGCTTTACCGGGATCCTGCTGAACCATCGCGCGGTGCTCAAGATTCCGGCGATGCAATCGCAGGAAACCAACCTGCAACTGGCCCTGCCCGTACCCCCGCCCAGCAGCGCCGACGATTTGGCACAGTGGGTTCAATCCCAACTGGCGCCGGATCTTCGTGTCGTCAAAACGCGTGAGGAAAAAGCACGTCCTGTCGCCTGGGGTGACAAGGCAGTGACTCAGCCTGCGCACTGGATGATGTCCCTGACCAGCCCGCGCGCGAATATCCAGGCCGATTGGTGGGTGGGCAACCAGTACATCAGCATCAAGCGATCCGACAACAATGTTTTCACGACGCTCGCCAACCTTCACAAGGGCGTTGGCATGAGCGTGGGCTGGATCCTGCTGGTGGATACCGTCGGCGGCAGCATCCTGCTGCTATCGATTACGGGGGTGATCCTGTGGACGCAACTCAATCGCCGCCGCATTGTTGGTGCCGCCATCGCAACGACGTCACTGATCCTGACTGTGGGCCTGATTCTTCGCGCGCTTTAAAGCGCGTGAAGGCCAGCACCCCACATCCAGCATCAGTGCATCGCGCAACTTTCCATCAGCATCACCGGCGCTGCCGGAAGCGGCAGCATGCATTTCAGCAGATTGGTGATTTCTGCAGGCTCAGCAGCAATCGCATGCGGCTCCAATGCACACAGATTGGCGAGGTCACAACGGCCATAAGCCAGGCCGACCGAGCGTATGCCAATCTGATGCGCAGCCATCAGCTCCCAAGGATGATCCGACAATAGCGCCCAGTTGCGCACCGCCTTGCCGCCCTGCTCCACCATGAATTTCATCATGGGCAGACGGATGCCCGGGCAGGTCGCATGCTCAAGCGTAACCACATTCATCGGCAAGCCGGCCAGGCCATATTGCTCCAGCAACTTCTGCGCAGAGCGGGTGCCGATGTGCGTGAGATAGTGCAATTCAATGTGCGCATCTTCAGCCAGCGTTTGAATCAACTGGATCGCACCCTGGCGCAGGCCGCAACGGTAACGCCCACTGTCATTGAAGTAGCTGTGATAACGCGAAACCGCTTCAGCGACGATGTACGTATCTTCGGTTTCCATCAGCGCGGACAGCGCCTGGCTGATCGGCTTGCGGCCGATGCCAGCGCGTTCCATCTCCGCGGAGGTCGGCGCCAGGCCGCGTTCGATCATGGCCCAGCCGACGCTATCAATCATGCCCGGCAGGGGATCCAGCAGCAGGGTCTCGACATCAAAAATCAGCTGAAGACGCGCCGTGCCTTCAATCGCCGGCGTAGCTGCTGGCGCCGTTGGCGCAATAGAAAACTCAGTCTGCAGATCCATCACCACTCCTCGCAGTTCTACCCGGGGTGACCGTGGCTGGGCGCTAGGCTTGGCTGAGGTTCTTTATTGGATTGAAGGTTCACAGGCGGAGACCTTCAATGTCGGTTAGATGATAATTATTCTCATCTTCAAGTCAAGCAATATTACTTACCGCCACCCATCCACTCCCGGGGACTCGCCCAGTCCGTCATCAACATCCGCATTAGCGGCCTTATACTCCGCAGCCTCCGGCAAGACATTTGTGCGCGCTCCACTTGAAATCGCGCATTGATGAAAACACCGCTGCAAACCTGCCGCCCTTCAGGGCCCGACATGAAATCTGCCCCGCTCCGCATCCGCAGTGCTTTAACACTTGAAGCCGATGGCGAGTCTTTAGCTAGCCAACGCTGGATGGCACTGCTGGAGAACATCGAGACCACGCAGTCCATCTCTGCGGCCGCAAAAGCCATCGGTTTGAGCTACAAGGCCGCCTGGGATGCGGTGGAAGCGATGAACAACCTGTCTGAAAAACCCCTGGTCCTGCGCAGCAAGGGCGGCCAAGGCGGCGGCGGCACAACGCTGACGGCGAGAGGCCGCCAACTGGTGGAAACATTCCGGGCGGTGGAAGCCGAGAACAATCGCTTCATGGAAGTGCTGAACGGACGCATCAAGAACTTTGACAAGGACCTGCGAATTCTGGGGAAGATGACCATGTTGACCAGCGCACGAAATCACTTTGCAGGAAAAGTGGCTCGCATCAAGAAAGGCAGCGTCAATGATGAGATCGAACTCAAGCTGCCTGGTGGCGAGCGCGTGGTTTCCGTCATCACTTGCGAGAGCACCGAAACGCTGGGGCTCAAGGTGGGTTCTGAAGCGATTGCCCTGATCAAGGCATCGTGGGTCATTGTTGGCGTGGATGACGGCGAAGCAACATTGAAACTGTCTGCGCGCAATCGGCTCAGCGGCAAGATCGCGCGCATCACGCCCGGCGCGGTGAATACCGAAGTGGTGATTGGCCTCAAGGGCGGCAACTCGGTGGCTGCGATCATCACCAACAGCGCTGCAAAGTCACTGAAACTGGCTGAAGGAAAACCTGCTTATGCCATCTTCAAGGCCTCCAGCGTGATTCTGGGTGTTGCCGCCTAGTCTCACTCACCCAGGCGGCCGTCTTCCATCTTGAGCACACGATCAGCCAGGTAATCCACCTCGGCCTGCGCGTGTGTCACGTAGACCATCGGAATACGGGTTTCCGTTTTCACCCGCTTCAGGAAAGGAAGAATCTGCTGCTTGAGCCGGTCATCCAGCGACGATAGCGGTTCATCCATCAGCAGCAGCCTTGGCGAATAGAGCAAGGCCCGCCCCAGCGCCACGCGCTGGCGTTCACCGCCGGAGAGTTGATCGGGCCGGCGTGCCAGCAGCGGTTCAATCTCCAGCAGGGCTGTCACCGTTTTCAGATCCAGCTGACGCTCGGGCGGATTCAGACGATTGAACCCGTACAGAAGATTGTCACGCACCGACAGATGCGGAAACAACATTCCGTTCTGGAACACCAATCCAAAATGCCGCTCCCACGCCGGCACGAAAATCCGGCGTTGCGTATCGATGAGATCTTCGCCGGCAAAATTCAGGCTGCCTGCATCGGGACGCAGCAGGCCAGCCAGCAAGGCAAGCAAGGTACTCTTGCCGGAGCCGGATGGCCCACAAATGCCTGTGACACCGCCATGCAATTCCATTTGCGCCAGCAACTGAAAATCAGCGCGCTTGAAAGCCAGATCAATTTTCAACGCTGGCTCCGATCACTGGCATATCCCAGCTTGCGTTCAGTGCGCCGGCTGATGATATGGCTGGCCAGCAAGGCTGCAGTGGCCAGGGCAAAAGAAAGATAGACCAGGCGCAAGGCCGGTGCTTCGCCGCCTGGCACGTGCGTGTAGCTGTAGATCGCCAGTGGCAAGGTCCGCGTTTCGCCCGGAATGTTTCCGACGAAAGCCATCGTGGCACCAAATTCGCCAAGGCTGCGTGAAAAGCACAGCACGCTGCCGGCGATGATGCCCGGCAAGGCGAGCGGAAGCGTGATGCTGAAGAACGCACGCCAAGGAGTTGCCCCCAGTGTCGTCGCCGCCTGTTCAAGGCGTGGATCAATCATGCGGAAAGCCAGCCTGACGGGCTGGACCATGAGCGGAAACGCCATGACAGCAGAAGCCAGAACGGCGCCCTTCCAGGTGAAAGCGATCACCACACCAAACTGCGCCAACAGCCAGGCACCGACAGGCCCCTGCGTTCCCAGCAACAGCAACAGCAGGTAGCCCGGCACCACCGGTGGCAGCACCATTGGCAGTTGGATCAACACGTCGATCAGTAATTTTCCGCGAAATTCATAACGCGCCATCAGCCAGCTGAGGGCGATACCCGCAGGCAAACAGAGTGCTGTCGCCCAAAGAGCGACCTTGGCTGAAAGATATAAGGCTTGGATTTCTTCCGGTGTCAGCAACGGGCTCACTTCCACTCGATATGTATAAAAGTATATAGCGTAAGCCTTGGCCGGAATGGATCGGCCATTGCCGGATTCAGCGAGCGCTATTTGATTTCAGTCTGGTACTGCGCCTTCCACTCGGCATAGGGCATGCCGTAAACGCGTTCACGCGCTGCGTCGTAGCCGATCTCCAGCCCGCGTTCCTTGCCCGCTTCCGCGTACCACTTGGCGAGGCAGTTCCTGCAAAACCCGGCGAGGTTCATCAGGTCGATGTTCTGAACCTCTTTATGTGCATCCAGGTGGGCCAGCAAACGCCTGAATGCGGCGGCTTCGAGTTCAAGCTGTTGAGCCTTGTCCATTTCCCTCTCCAATCGTTGTCTGACCACTGCAGGAAATTGTAGTGCTTAATGTGAAAATCGGGCCGTCTGCAACACTTGGCGCCCAATTGGCCGGGAATACTCGTGATCGCTGATCCCTTTCGGTATTCCTACTGATGTGGGAGGGCCCCAATTGCACTTTGACAAGCGTTAAGCAGCCATCCCATCACTCGGACGGACGAATCCGCGTGTTAGCATTTGCACCATTCTTACATCATTCATCACGGCCAATTTCGCTGCTGAAATCGGTCATTTGGCATGGCAAGTGCCATGCTTGAGCTGGAAACCATGAAAAATAGACAAAAGGGCGTAGCGCGCACCTGGGGCATCGCCGCGGCGATCATTGGCATTCTTGTGATCTGGATGGTGTCCGGACTCTTCGGCGGCGGCCATAAAGCCGAAGCAGAAAACAAAATTCACAACGAAAAGCCGCAGCAGCGCTTCAAGGTTTCGGTAAAAAAGCAGAATGCAGAAACGGTAGAGCGCGAAGTACTGATCAATGGTGACACCACGCCGGACCAGATTGTCGTCATCGCCTCGCAGATCGAAGGCCAGGTGATCGCTATCGGCGCACGCAAGGGCGCGCGCGTGAACCAGGGCGCATTACTCGCACGCGTGGATCCGCGCGATTCCGAAGCGCGCAAGGCGACGGCCACGGCGGTTCTCAAACAACGTGAACTGGAATTTGATGGCGCCAAGCGTCTGCGCGAAACCGGCTATGTCACCGAATCCGAACTGGCATCGCGGCAGGCTGCGCTGGAAGTCGCGCGCGCAGACGTCAAGCAGATTGACCTGCACCTGAAAAACCTCAGCATCCTCGCACCTGTTTCCGGCGTGCTGGAACAGCAAAGCATGGAAGTGGGCAGCTACGTGAAGATTGGCGATCCCGTTGCCAAGCTCATCAAGATCGATCCCCTCGTCGTTTCTGGCGGCGTCAGTGAAAACGATATCCGCAGCATAAAAGTCGGCGACAAGGCTGAAGCAGAAATTCTCGGCCACAAACGCAGCGGCCACATCAAGTTCGTCTCTTCACTGGCGGATCAAAAGACACGGACCTTTACGGTCGATATCGCCATCGACAACCCGCGTGGCGAGATTCCCGCCGGCCTTTCTGCACGCATTCGCCTGCCAGTGCAGAGCATCCTGGCCCAGAAGCTTCCGTCTTCGCTGCTGACCCTGTCCGACAACGGCGACATCGGTGTGAAACATGTCGTTGATGGGAAAGTCGTCTTTACCAAGGCCGAGATCGTTCGCTCCAATGGTGACGCCGTCTGGATTACCGGGCTGCCCTCGCCGATTGCGCTGATCACACGCGGCCAGGGTTTTGTCGCCGCCGGCGAGAGCGTTGACGTGGAAACCGAAGCAGCACCCGCTGCCGCGACCCCGTAAGTTGCGCCAGAGCCACCCGCACTCATGAAAGCCATTATTGACGCCGCCCTTGATCGTGGCCGCATGGTCCTGCTGCTGCTGGCGATGATTTTCGTCACCGGCGCGATTACCTACGCACACATCCCGAAAGAATCGAGCCCTGACGTTCCGATTCCCTACATCTACACGGCCGTGATGTACGAAGGCATTTCGCCGGAAGACGCCGAGCGTTTGCTGACGCGCCCGCTGGAACAGGCGCTGCGCTCGATCGAAGGCGTGAAGAAAATGACCGGCAAGGCCGCGCAAGGCTTTGGCTCTGCCACCCTGGAATTCGAAGCCGGCTTCAATCCGGAAAAAGCCCTGCGCGATGTGCGCCGCAAGGTCGATGAAGTGAAATCCAAGCTGCCTGCGGGCAGCGAGGAGCCCATCGTCAACGAAGTCAACGTCGCACTGTTTCCGGTTCTGGTCGTGACCCTGTCGGGCCCGGTGCCCGAGCGCACGTTGCTGCAAGTGGCGCGCAACCTCAAGGAAGATCTGGCCAGCGTCAAAGGCGTGCTCGAAGTCGACATCGGCGGCAACCGCGATGAAATGGTCGAGATCTCGATTGATCCTCTGAAGATGGAAAGCTACGGCATCTCGCAGGACGAACTGTTCAACCTGTTCTCACGCAACAATCGCCTGATTGCCGCAGGCACGCTGCAAACCAGCAACGGCCAGTTTGCAGTCAAGCTGCCCGGCGTCCTGGAAAGCGTGGAAGACGTACAAAACCTGCCGGTCAAGGTTTCCGGCGATCGCGTCGTCAAGTTCTCCGATATCGCCACCATCACGCGTGCGTTCAAGGATCCGGAAGGCTTTGCGCGCCGCAATGGCGAAACCGCGATCACGCTGGAAGTGAAGAAGCGCATCGGCGAGAACGTCATCGAGACGATCCAGCGCGTGCGTGATTCGGTGGCGCAGCACCAGAAGCTGTGGCCCGAAACCATCAAGGTCGATTACTCGCAGGACGCCTCCGCAGAAATCAAGGAAGGCCTTAACGATCTGCAGAACGGCGTGCTCACCGCCGTCATCCTGGTGGTCTGCGTCCTGATCGGCTATCTCGGCTGGCGCACGGCCTCGCTGGTCGCAATCGCAGTGCCGGGCTCGTTCCTGATCGGCATCCTGGTGCTGGCCGCGATGGGTCTGACCGTCAACATCATCGTGCTGTTCAGCCTGATCATGGCCGTCGGCATGCTGGTGGATGACGCCATCGTGGTTTCCGAATATGCCGATCGCCGCATGTGCGAAGGCCTCGCCCCTGACGCCGCCTATCGCGATGCCACCAAGCGCATGGCCTGGCCGATCATTTCCTCAACGGCCACGCGCCTCGCCGCTTTCTTTCCGCTGCTGTTCTGGCCGGGAATGATTGGCGGCTTCATGCGCTACCTGCCGATCACGCTGCTGGCCACGCTGACGGCCTCGCTGGTGATGGCATTGATCTTCATCCCGGCACTCGGCGCGCGCTGGGGCCGCAAGGATTCACACTCCGAGGCGGAACAGCGGCACATCGCGGCCGCTGAAACCGGCGATCTGCGCGATATCGGCGGGGGCACCGGCTACTACCTGCGCGCGCTGACCTGGGCGGTGGATCATCCGACGCGAACCTTCTGGACCGCCGTGGCGATGCTGATCGCGATTTTCTCTTCGTACAGCTTCCTCGGCTCTGGCATGGAATATTTCCCGGCCGGCGAACCCAACAACATCATGGTCAATGTGCATGCGCGCGGTGACCTCTCGGTTTACGAAAAGGATGCTGTGGTCCGCGAGACCGAAAAACGCTTGCTGCCGATGACCGAATTCAAGAGCGTCTATGCACGCACCGGTGGCGGTGGTGGCTACGAAGCCGCGGCCGACAACATCGGCGTCATCCAGCTGGAACTGAAGGAATGGAAGGAACGTCGCAAGGCCAGCAAGATCGTTGAAGAAGTCCGCCAGCGCACCGCCGGGATGCCGGGCGTCCTGATTGAAGTGATCCAGGAACAGAATGGCCCGAGCCAGGGCAAACCGGTCCAGATCGAACTGTCCTCACCCGTGCCCGAAACGCTGGATGAATCCAACGCACGCCTCGGCAACGCCGCCCTCGCCATCCGCACGGCGATGGAAAAGATTGGCGGCTTCACCGATATCGAAGACACGCGCCCGCTGGCGGGGATCGAGTGGCATCTGGTGGTAGACCGCGCCGAAGCGGCCAAGTACGGTGCCGACGTGACGCTGGTGGGCAATACGGTACAGCTCGTCACCAATGGCGTGCTGCTTGGAAAATATCGCCCTGAAGACGCCGATGATGAAATCGACATCCGCGCGCGCTACACCGAGCCTTATCGCAATCTTCAGCAGCTTTCCAATCTACGCGTTCAGACTGCCACCGGCCTGACGCCGGCCTCCAACTTCGTCAAGCGCAGTGCCGCACCACTGGTCAACGCGATTCGCCGTGTGGATGGGCGCCGCGTGATGAAGGTCGAAGCCAACGTTGCGCCGGGCGTGCTGGCCGACAGCCAGGTCAAGGCACTGACGCAGTATTTCGCAAAAAATCCTTACGCCGGCTTCAGCGACGGCACGGTGCGTATCCGCTTCCAGGGTGAACAGGAAGACCAGGCCGAAGCCGCTGAGTTCCTCGGCAACGCATTTATCCTGGCGATCCTGCTGATGGTGATCATCCTCGTCACCCAGTTCAACAGCTTCTACCAGACCACGCTGATCCTCTCGGCAGCGCTGTTCTCCACTGCGGCGGTGATGCTGGGCCTGATGATTCTGCGCGAACCGTTTGGCATCGTCATGAGCGGCCTTGGCGTGATCTCGCTGGCCGGCATCATCGTCAACAACAACATCATCCTGATCGACACCTACAACCACCTGCGCGCCGATGGCACTGGCCTGCCAGCGCGTGAAGCGCTGCTGCGCACGGGCGTGATGCGCCTGCGCCCGGTGCTGCTGACGGCAGGCACCGCCATCCTCGGCCTGTTGCCGATGGCGTTTGCGCTGAACATCGACATCATCCATCGCCTTGTCACCCACAATGCGCCGTCAGCACTCTGGTGGATTCCGCTGGCCTCGGCCGTTGCGGGTGGCCTGGCCTTTGCGACGCCGATTACGCTGATCCTGACGCCAGCCCTGCTGATGTGGCGGGAACGCCGCGTCGAGCGCAAGGCTGCGCGCCTGCGCGCAAGCCGCGTTTAGGCGCCGATCCAAGCACCTGATTCAAGAAAGTTTCCGCCACCCACTTCACAGCGTTATAAAAGCCTGCTAAATAGCAAAAAAGCGTTTTGAATCTTCATCGCTGTAGGAATGCAATGGCGAGAAAACCGAAAAAACAGCAACAGGCAGAACCCGTCAAAAACAATGTTGACGAATTCTCGGACGACCTTGACGGTGGCGACGAGGAGGTTGTCATCGTTGAGCCCATCGCCCCACAGGCGAAGCTTCGTGACTGGCGCGACGTTGAGAAACTCAAGGAAGAGCGCGATCTGAGGCGTCATGTCGATGACGATCTCGATCTTCTGGATGATTTGCTCGGAAAATCCGCACGCCGCTAGGCGCGGGCCCTGGGCCTCCTGCGCCCGGGGCCGCCCTTAACTTTTCTTTTTAGCGAGTGCCGGCACTCAGGTGTTCGGCTCTTCATCCCTTTTGGTCATAACCTCAGACTCATTGCCCTCGGCACGCGCCAGCTCGGAATGTGAACGACCCAAGCCACCGCTGACGATCGTGAAAGCCTCGTCGATGCTGTCGACGATGGTGAACAGCTGCAGATCCTCTGCGGAAATCAGGCCTTCTTCCACCAGCGCCTGGAAATTCAGAACTCTGGTCCAGAACGATTTTCCATAGAGCACGATCGGCATCGGCGCCGACTTGCCGGTCTGCGTCAGCGTCAGCAGTTCAAACAACTCATCGAAGGTGCCGAATCCGCCGGGGAAAATCACCGCGGCGGCCGAAAGGTTGACGAACCAGAACTTGCGCATGAAAAAGTAGTGGAACTCGAACGCGTGGTCCGGCTCCACACAGGGGTTCAGGTGCTGCTCAAACGGCAGGGAAATATTCAGGCCGATATTCAGCTTCTTGTCGACCCGTGCTGCGCCTTCGTGCGCCGCCTGCATGATGCCGGGGCCACCGCCGGTGCAGATGTGGTAACGCTCGTCCGGGGCATGCTCCTGCACCGTCCAGGCGGCCAGCTTTTCAGCCAACCCGGCTGCTGCCGCGTAATAGCCCGGCTTGTCGCCCGGCCTGATCCGCGCCGAGCCAAAGAAAATCACCGTGTGCTTGATGCCGTTGCGCTGCAAACGCTGGTCGGGCTCCATGTATTCCGCCTGGATCCGGAGCATGCGAGCCCCATCGCTATGCAGAAAAGTGCTGTTGTCGTATGCCTTCATCATCTTCGGCGGGTTTTTCATGGCGTGCTTTTTGCGTTCTCTTTATTTTGTGGAACCAGAATAGCCGCACTGTATGCCAAATTGGCGACATATTGAGGAGCCATGATGGGTGAATCCATTTGAACTGATCCTGACAAACAGCGGTCGGTAAGAGTGTCATTGAGGAATGACGACAGCCATAAGAAGGTAAGTGCATGAAGCGATTGAGCCCTATTGATACCGCCTTCCTGCTGATGGAAAAGCGCCAGCAGCCGCTGCATGTGGGCGCCCTGGTGCTTTGCACCCCTCCTTCAGGAGCCCCCGCAGATTTTGCCAACCAGTTGGCCGAGCGTCTGCGACATTCGACCACGGCAGCCCCGCCCTTCAATCGCCACCTCACCGGGGGCGCCGCGCTGAAATTCTGGGAAGAAGACGAAGATTTCGATATCGCCCATCATTTCGTGCATCTGTCGCTGCCCAAGCCCGGCCGCATCCGCGAGTTGCTCGCCATGGTCTCGCGTGTACACAGCCAGCATCTGGATCGCGCCTATCCGCTGTGGCGCGCCTACCTCATCGAAGGGCTGGAAGACGGCCGCATTGCGCTCTATTTCAAGATCCATCACTCACTCGTTGATGGCGTTGCAGGCATTCGACTCATGCTCAAGTCGATGTCTGCCAACATCGAGGATTCGATCAACATGCCGGCGCCGTGGGGTGTACGCACGCGCAAGACACAGCACGCAACGTTACCGATCCCCACGCCCGGCGCAGGCAGCTTCAATGCGCTGACGCGGCTCGCGGGCTCGGGTTACAAATCAGTCCCTGCGGTGATCAAGCAGCTGCGGCAAACCCTGAACGATGCGCGCAGCAAGAACCCGGAGGCCATCACCAGCCTGCAGGCACCGCGCTGCATCCTCAATCAGAAGGTCAGTGGTTCACGCCGCTTTGCCGCGCAGTCCTATGCCACACCTCGCATCAAGGCGATTGCAAAAGCCTTTAATGCCACCAGCAATGATGTGGTGCTTGCGCTCTGCGGTGCCGCATTGAGGCGCTACCTGCTGGAGCTCAACGAGCTGCCCGAGCGCCCGTTGATTGCGATTGTGCCGGTGTCGACACGTCATGACGACAGTGAAAGTGGCAACGAAATTGCCTTCTGCCTCGCCAGTCTCGCCACGCATCTGCAAGACCCTGCCGAGCGGGTTCGCGCAGTAAAAGCCTCGATGGACTACTCCAAGGAACGCTTCCGCCAGATGACACCCTCGCAGGTGCTGGCCTACAGCGCCGCGTTGATGACGCCGGGCGCGCTGGCATGGCTCACGGGGCTTGATCGCAAATACACCATCGCCAATACCGTGATCTCGCATGTGCCAGGTCCACGTCAGCCGCTCTATTGGCAGGGCTGCAAACTGGATGGCGTCTATCCCGCCTCACTGGTACTGGATGATTTTGCGCTCAACATCACGCTGATCAGCCGCCACGACTTCATCGACTTCGGCATCATTGCCTGCCGCAAGAATTTGCCTCGCGTGCAGAAGCTGCTGGGCTATATCGAGGATGCGATCACGGAGCTGGAAACGACACTAGCGGCCGCCGAACTGCCCGCGCCAAAAAGAAAGAAAGCCTAGCCACAGTAAAACTGGAAGCTGTCTTCTGGCCGAAGACAGCTTCCGACCGGCTTATGGTGCAGCGGCGGGGACGGCCGCCGGAGCTGCGCTTGGAATCTCTGCAGCTGGGGCACTTGGAGTCGCAGCAGCGGGAACTGGAGCAGTTGGAGTCGCTACAGCTGGAGCGCTTGGCACTTCTGCAGCCGGGGCTGCAGGCTGATCAGCATTCACGGCAGGCGTCGCAGGCGCTTCAGGGGCGGCAGTTGCTGCCGCTGCGGCGGCGGCTGCAGCCGCTGCTGCTGCTGCCGCAGCCTTGTCTGCCTCAAGCTTGAGCGCTTTCGCGCGGCTTGCAGCAACACTGGCCTTGACGGTTGTGTCTACGGAAGCAAAAAAGTCCTTGTAGAACGCTGCGTCCGTAACATTGCCTTCTTGAGTCACCACTGTCTGGTATTCAACTCCCGTCGGGAACAGTGGAATGATCCAGAGCAGGTGCCACCAGGTGTGCCATTCGCGGTGCAGAACCGTCTGCTGGCTCGCGGCCACCGTCACGATGCTGTTCTCGTCATCCGCCGTCACATCCGCCGTTGCGATGATGTTGTAGGAGACATTCTTGTCTTCAGTATCCTGGAAATTCCGGACCGCCTTGATCAGGCCGGAATTGGCGTCTGCACTCTCGACCGTGAAACCCTGGCGCACCAGCGTTGATTTCACTGCACGAAAAGTCTGGTCCTGAGGCGCTGCAAAAGTTTGGTGATTGCCCTTGATCGCAGACTCAGCCGCAAACGCTTTCTGATAACCATTGTTGCTTGCACAGCCGGCAGCCACCGCAACCGCTACGGCCACCGCAATGCCCTTGCCCAGTTTGATCAACATGAGGTCCCACTCCCAAGATTTATTTGATTCGTAGTTTTAATAGTGACAGCCGCACTGATTCTATACAGACGCCAAAGCGCTGTAAAAATGGCAACTGCCTGGGAGAGTCTGCTGGGTTAAGCCGAGCGCAGCCTGATGCGTCCCTGCTTGGGATGCTTGCGGGCGTAGGCCTGTAAAAATTCCATCTGGTCGGCGAGGATGCGGCGATTCTGCAGAATCAGGTACTCGGCGAGATTCGGCGTATACGGCACCGCCAGCAGCTTCATGTTGGCTTCTTCTGGCGTGCGGTCATCCTTGCGTTGATTGCATTCGCGGCAAGCTGAAACGCAATTCTCCCAGACGCTTTGCCCACCGCGCGAGGCCGGATACACATGGTCGCGCGTGAGTTGTGAAATCGGGAATGCCGAGCCGCAATACAGGCAGAGATTGCGATCACGCTGGAACAGCGTGCGGTTGGTGAGCAGCGGCGTACCACGTTCATAACGTTTGGATTTGTCGGCGACCGCGATGATCGAGCCGATCTCGATGGAGCTGCGTTCACCGGTGCGCGCACAAATGCCGCCGTGGATGGTGAAGCGTCCCTCGCCCGCTTCCCAGCGCACGCGCTCGCGGGAATAAAGAGTCACCGCCGTTTGCCAGCGGATCCACGAAACCGGCAGACCACCGGCATCGAGCTTCAGAATTGCAGGAATGCTCTCCATAAAAATCCTTCTGTCCTCTTCAGCGGTTTTTAGCGCCTCCGCGAAGGCTTATACGGCCACCATCATGTGTGATAAATATTTAACTATTGTTAAAACTATACTTAATGTTCAAACAAGGCAAGTGCCTATAAATTAACCAGCCAGCAGGTCTACGCCAAGCCCGTGACCTCAGCGTGACAACAACGGCCCGTCAAAAGCACGCTGGCGCCATCGGGCGCCAGACACATTTCAAGGCTTAAAGCAGCCGCAACGCAGTTGCAGGATGTTGCCCGGAGACGCCGGATTCAGGCACTCGACTGCATACGGACTGAGCTGATTCAACTGCGTGACAACGGCCTCACGCGAGACCGTCGGCGCAAACTGCAGCGCGCCATCCACGAAGCCCGTCACAGGCAGACCATGCCACTGTTGCGCGGTCTTGAACATGCCGCGCTCATCACGGCTGAGCGCAACCAGTTCTGAATCTGCCGCGCAGGTCTTGAGCCAGCGATCCATCTGCTGATCGATTTCCGATGCGGGCGGTGACGCTTCCGCCAAGGCCACGGAGGGCATCGGCGCAGGTGCGGAGCGCAGAGATTTTGCCGATATCGCAGACCTAGGACTCTCTTGCATCATCGCCGCGCGGCTTGCAGATTCATCCTTCGCCAATGAAGCCGTTTCAGTTTCCTCCACCGGTTGCGGCGCCATCGCCATCGCTGGTGCTGGTGCTGGCGCAGGCGCTGCGAAGGCAGCCACAGCATCGGCCTCGGCCATTTCCTTTTTCGGGTTGCTGCGACGGCGCTGCGTTTGCTCCGTCTCAACACGACGCGCCTGCTCTCGCTGCATCTGCGCCATCGCAGGCGGTGACGATGGCACGACGGGCTTTGCAGCAGCCACCTGATCCTGCATGGAGTCCCCGGCCAGCGGAGCAAGCACCGCCTGTTTCGCAACGGGATCCCGGTCGATCTGCACGAAAACCGAAAGCGACAGCACCAATACCGCTGCAGCCGCCAAGGGCATGAGCCAGCGACGCTGTGCACGCGGTCTCACAGATACGGCAGCCGGTTCGGCCGCAGTCTGCGCTGCCATTTTCAGGATGGCATCATCCAGCGCCGCAGGTGATTGCTCCTGCGCGGCAGCGCGATAAACCTCGCGCACGGGGCCACGACCGGCGAGGAAATCTTCCAGCTCGCGATCATTCGGTTTCTGCGGTGTTTGATCAGGGCCAGACATCAGCAAGTTCTCCTCTGAGTTTGGCCAGTGCATAGCGCAGGCGCGACTTGACGGTTTCGCGGCCCACACCCTGCGTCGTGGCAATTTCCTCCAGCGACAAACCGCCTTCGGCCTGTAGCAAGAAGGCTTCACGCTGCTCCAGCGACAAAGCCTGCAAGGCCTGCAACAAGCGCTGGCCCTGCTCTGCCTGCGTCGCACGCGCGGCCGGCGTGTGATGTTCCGGCGCGGCGACTTCATCGGCCGCGTCCAGTGCTTCCTGCGGGCGTTCCGCACGCCAGTGATCGACCAGACGATTATGCGCCACGCGATACAGCCAGGTGGCAAAACGCGCGCGTGGCTCATAACGGTGACGTGTCTTGATCACGCTGGCCCAGACATCCTGCGACAGCTCTGCTGCCAGCGCCTCGTTCTGGCTGCCGCGCAGCAGATAACGCCAGACGCCATCCTTGTGTCTTCCATACAGGGTCGCAAACGCAGAAGCCTCGCCCGCGACATAGCGCTGCATCAAGGTTTCGTCGGCGTGCAGATCATCGGGGACTGACATTCCCCGATGATCTACAACTGCGCAGTTTCCCGCCAGTGCCTGCAACACGATATTTTCGAACTCAGTCGATCATCTGCGGCGAAGGTGCCGTGCTCGCATGCGCACTCAGGCCCTGCGCCAGACCCACCAGGCGCACAAACTCGCCGACGGAGTTGCTGACATCCACCGCCTGCGCACCTTTGGCCAGGGCCGCAATCTCGCTGTAGCCATAGTTGCCGGTATAGGTGCCGCCCTTGAGCTTCTGGCCAAAGGCCGCCACTGCCGCGCCCAGTCGCAGGGCATCGCTCGCCGCAGCGATGCTGCCACGCGCCTGATCGCGGCGAACCGGCTGTTCGATCAAACGGCTGGTCTCTTCGTTCGGGCGCTTGTAGCGCAGGCGCACGAACGCGACTTCAGCGGATGGCACGACACTGGATGCAGCAAGGCTCGGCTTGCCGTAACGCAGCGGATCAACGCTGTCGCCGCCTTCGCCACTCAGTGAAACCTCATAGAGCGCCGTAACCGAATGGCCCGCACCGATATCGCCGGCATCGACCTTGTCATTGTTGAAGTCCTCGCGCTTGAGCGCGCGGTTTTCATAGCCGATCAACCGGTACTCGGACACCTGCGCAGGATTGAACTCGACCTGGATCTTCACATCCTTGGCGATGGTCAGCAGCGTCGCGGCACGCTGTGCCACCAGCACCTTTTGTGCTTCCTGCAGACTGTCGATGTAGCTGTAGTTGCCATCGCCGGCGTCGGCAACCTGCTCCATCAACTGGTCGTTGTAGTTGCCGGTGCCAAAGCCCAGCGTGGTCATCGCCACACCACTCTTGCGCTTGTCCTTGATCATGTCGATCAGTGATTCAAAGCGCGTCACGCCAACATTGAAGTCACCATCCGTCGCCAGCAGGATGCGGTTATTGCCGTTCTTGATGAATGCCTTCTCGGCCTGCTGGTAGGCCAGCTGAATACCGCCCGCGCCATTGGTCGATCCACCAGCATCCAATCGGTCAATCGCCTGCTCGATGGTGGCCTTCTGATCACCTGATGTAGGTTCCAGCACCACTGCCGTATTGCCGGCATACGTGACGAGACTGATCCGGTCATTGCCATTGAGCTGGCGCGTGAGCAGCTTGAGCGCGGATTTCACCAGCGGCAGCTTGTTCGGCTCATCCATGGAACCCGATACATCCACCAGGAACACCAGATTGGACGCGGGCAACGGTCCTTGCGGCAGGTAGCCCTTGATGCCAACACGCAGAAGTTTGGTCTTGGCATTCCATGGCGTCGGTGCCATTTCGGTCTGCACCGAGAACGGCGTTTCACGATTCGTGGGTGCCGCACCCGCGAGATCAAAATAATTGATCATCTCTTCGACACGCACCGCGTCCGATGGCGGCAGGCGCCCTTCACCGAGGAAGCGGCGGACGTTGGCATAGCTGCCGGTATCAACATCAATGCTGAAGGTCGAGACCGGATCCTCTGCGGCGCGATGGATCGGGTTGTCGCTGACATGCGCATAGGTCTCGCGATCCTGCGCTTGCGGCGCGGGCATCACGTAGGCATCGCGCGCCATCATGCTCATGGCCATGGCAGGAGCTGCCGCCTTGGCTGAGTAGGCGCGACTTTCCTGCTCAAGCCGCTGCCGCTTGATCAGCGCATCCTGCTGGGCAGCCATCGGCGCGGGCTGCGGCGCAGCTGGCAACACCGCGGCTTCTAGCGGCGTCACGGCGGCTTCGTTTTGGGAGTTTGGTGCTGTCGTGGTGCAGGCCGAGGCAAAAACAACGGCGGCAACCATCAGGGTCAGGCGTAAATTGGGCGGCGTTTTAAGGTCAGGCATGGATCGTCTCCGGGGGTGGTATATCCATAAACGGCGCATCCCTTGAAATGGGGTTAAGTTGGCGCAAATAATTTTCAACGCAGGTTGACGGGCAGCCGGTCACCTTGAAATCCGGCGCATTAGCCGCACCTTTAGTCTCAACGTTTTATCGATGGGATCACTTTCATGCGTATGGACAAAATGACCAGCCGTTTCCAGCAGGCGCTCTCGGATGCGCAGAGCCTTGCCGTGGGCCGCGACAATCCAGCAATTGAGCCCGTGCACCTGATGCAGGCGCTGCTGGATCAGGGCGATGGCTCCACCACCCCACTGCTGCAGAACGCCGGCGTCAATGTCGACCTGCTGCGCAGCAAGCTGACGCCGGTGCTGGAGCGCCTGCCGCGTCTCGGCGACAACAACGGACAGATCAATGTCGGCGGCGATCTCGGCCGCCTGCTCAACCTGGCCGACAAGGCCGCGCAGCAGCGTGGCGACCAGTTCATCACCACCGAGCTGTTCGTGCTCGCCGCACTGGACGACAAGAGCGGCGTGGGCGAAGCACTCAAAGCCGCCGGCGCCCGCAAGCCGATGCTGGAACAGGCGATTGCGCAGGTGCGTGGCGGCCAGAAGGCCGACTCTGCTGGCGCGGAAGACCAGCGCCAGTCGCTGGAGAAATACACGATTGACCTCACCGCCCGCGCGCAGTCGGGCAAGCTCGATCCTGTCGTCGGCCGCGATGAGGAAATCCGCCGCGTCATCCAGGTCTTGAGTCGCCGCACCAAGAACAATCCGGTCCTGATCGGCGAACCCGGTGTGGGCAAGACCGCCATCGTCGAAGGCCTCGCGCAGCGCATCATCAACAGCGAAGTACCGGAATCCCTCAAGAACAAGCGCGTGCTGACGCTCGATCTCGGCAGCCTCATCGCGGGCGCCAAGTTCCGTGGCGAGTTTGAAGAACGCCTGAAAGCGGTACTCAGCGATCTTGCCAAGCAGGAAGGCAACGTCATCCTCTTCATTGACGAAATCCACACCCTGGTCGGCGCCGGAAAAGCCGAAGGCGCGATGGATGCCGGCAACATGCTCAAGCCCGCGCTGGCGCGCGGCGAACTGCATTGCATCGGCGCGACCACGCTGGACGAATACCGCAAGTACATCGAGAAGGACGCCGCGCTGGAGCGCCGCTTCCAGAAGGTGCTGGTCGGCGAACCGAGCGTGGAAGACACCATCGCGATCCTGCGCGGCCTGAAGGAACGCTATGAAGTGCACCACAAGGTCGACATCACCGACGGCGCGCTGATCGCGGCGGCCAAGCTGTCGCATCGCTACATCACCGACCGCAACCTGCCGGATAAGGCCATCGACCTCGTCGATGAAGCTGCGTCACGCATCCGCATCGAGATCGACTCCAAGCCGGAAGTGCTGGATCGCCTCGACCGTCGCCTGATCCAGCTCAAGATCGAACGCGAAGCGCTGAAGAAGGAAGATGACGAAGGCGCCAAGCGTTCGCTGGCTGCGCTGGAAGAAGACATCAAGAAACTCGAGCGCGAAGCTTCCGACCTCGAAGAGAAATGGAAGGCCGAGAAAGCGTCCGTCGCCGGCAATGCTGGCGCCAAGGAAGAACTCGAACGCGCACGCATGGATATGGAAACCGCGCGCCGCGCGGGTGACCTTCAACGCGCGGCTGAATTGCAGTACGGGAAAATCCCGGAACTGGAAAAGCGCCTGGCTGCGGCCAGCGTCACCGGCAGCGCGCCGAAGAAATTCGAACTGCTGCGCACCAGCGTCGGCGATGAGGAAATTGCCGACGTCGTCGCGCGCTGGACCGGCATCCCGGTCAGCAAGCTGCTCGAAGGCGAGCGCGACAAGTTGCTGCGCATGGAAGAAGCCCTGCACCAGCGCGTGATCGGTCAGGATGAAGCGGTGATTGCGGTGGCCAATGCCATCCGTCGTTCACGCGCAGGCCTGTCTGATCCCAATCGCCCGATTGGTTCCTTCCTGTTCCTCGGCCCGACCGGCGTCGGCAAAACCGAGCTGTGCAAGGCCTTGGCCAACTTCATGTTCGATACCGAGGACGCGATGGTGCGCGTCGACATGAGCGAGTTCATGGAACGCCATAGCGTGGCGCGCCTGATTGGCGCGCCGCCGGGCTACGTCGGTTACGAGGAAGGCGGCATGCTCACTGAGGCGGTGCGTCGGCGCCCCTACTCGGTAATCCTGCTCGACGAAGTCGAGAAGGCGCACCCGGAAGTGTTCAACGTGCTGCTGCAGGTGCTGGACGATGGCCGTCTCACCGATGGCCAGGGCCGCACCGTGGATTTCCGCAACACCGTGGTGGTGATGACCTCCAACCTCGGCTCGCAAGTCATTCAGGAAATGATGACGAACCCGGCCACGCGCGGCGATTACGCGGCGATCAAGGAAGCGGTGATGGGCATCGTCGGCAGCCACTTCCGCCCCGAGTTCATCAACCGTATCGACGAGGCCGTGGTGTTCCATCCGCTTGGCAGCAAGCAGATTCGCAGCATCGCCGCGATCCAGGTGCAGCGCGTGGTCCAGCGCCTCACCGAGCGTGGCATCCGCATCGAGTTCAGCGATGCCGCGCTCGATCAGCTGGCAGAAGCCGGTTTCGATCCGGTGTATGGCGCACGTCCGCTCAAGCGCGCGGTGCAGACGCTGGTCGAGAACCCGCTCGCTCGCAGCGTGCTGGACGGCCAGTTCGCCAATGGCGACCGTGTATTGGTAGACGCCGCCAATGGGCAACTGAGCTTTACCCGGCAAACGTAAAAGCGGCCTTTTGCTGCAGGAGCGCCTCTGTGCGCTCCTGTAGTACGGGCAAAAGCCTCAGCTGGGGGAAATATTTTTAAATATAATATAAAAGTTATTTTTAATATAAAATAAAACAACCTGTCCTGCGACGCCCCGGCAGCCTCAAAAGGTAGAATGCGCGCCTATTTTCGGCCGGCATCTCATGAGCTCGCATACCTCCGCCTTAGTTACCCGTGCCCTGACGGCATGGACACTCGCCGTGCAACGCAACGCGATGGTCGTGATCATCGCTTTTGCCACACTCACCGGCATTGCCGCCTGGTATGCGGCGACACACCTGCAGGTCGACGCTGACCCGTCCTCGCTGCTCTCACCGGACCTGCCCTGGCGCAAGGCCGAGGCGGCGTACAGCAAAGCCTTTCCTGACCAGGACAAAACCATTGTCGCTGTCATTGAAGGCGCGCCAGAGCAGGCAGACGACGCGCTGCAACGTCTCAGCGCAACCCTGTCCGCCGACCCCGCCTTTGCCAAGGTTTACTCGATGGGCAGCGGCGAATTCTTTGAACGCAATGCCCTGCTCTACCTGGATCCCGAACAACTCGATGGCCTCAGCACCGCGCTGGAAACCGCGCAACCGTTTCTGGGCCGTCTGACCGAAGACCCCAGCCTCGCCGGCCTGTTTGGCCTGCTGCAGCAGGCGATGACCCAGCCGGGCGCTGAGTTGCCCTTTGCCCTGTCGACGATCACCGATCCGATTTCCAAAACCGTCAACGCGGCCGACGCGGGCCAAAGCCTGCCACTGTCCTGGCAAACCCTGGTGGCGCCGATTGATCTGTCCGGCGGCAAGCGTTTCCTCAACATCAAACCCGGCGACAAGATTCAGGATCGCGCGGCAGTCGCGCAGGTTCGTGCGGCCATCGCCAATCTCAAGCTGGACCCAGCGCATGGCGTGCGCGTGCGCCTGACCGGCTCGATCCCGATGTGGCTGGATGAAATGGACGCGGCCTTTGATGGCGCCATCTTCTCCGCCCTCGCCTCGCTGATCCTGGTTGCCGGCTTCCTGTATGCCGGCCTGCGCTCGCTCAACCTGGTGCTGTCCTGCCTGGTGGCGCTGATCAGTGGCCTGATCCTGACGGCCGCGTTCGCGGTGATTGGCGTCGGCCGGCTCAACCTCATTTCGGTTGCATTCGCCACGCTCTACATCGGCATCGCGATTGATTACGGCGTGCAGTTCGGCATGCGTTACCGCGAACTGGTGGCGCGTGGTCTTTCCAGCCATGACGCGCTCACCGAAACCGGTGGACACTTTGGCGAAGCCCTGGTGCTCTGCGCGCTGGCGACGCTCGTCGGCTTCTATGCCTTCATCCCCACCAGCTACCGCGGCGTTGCCGAACTGGGCGTGATTGCAGGCACCGGCATCCTGATTGGCCTGTTCACCAGCCTCACCCTGCTGCCGGCGCTGATCGAGAAATGGCCGCCCAAGGCCGACAGCACCAAAGCGCCGCCGATGCCACGCGCCGTCGAATGGATTGGCAACCTGCCAATCCGCAATCCACGCGGCACGCGCATCGCGGCTGGCGTGCTGGCATTGATCGGCATCGCCGCGCTGCCCTGGGTCAAGTTTGATTACAACCCGATGCACCTCAAGCCGCCGCACACCGAATCGCTGGAAGTTTTCGAAGACCTCAACAAAGGCCCGGAGTCACCCCTCAGCGCTGCATTGCTTGCGCCGTCGGCAGAAGAAGCCGCGCAACTCAGCAAGAAACTGCGCGCCTTGCCGGAAGTGGGCCGCGTGCTCAGCCTTGATAGCTTTGTGCCGGCGCAGCAGGATGAAAAGCTGTCGACTCTGGATTCGCTCAACCTCTCGCTGGGCGTCAGCGTTCCTGAAAACCTTACGCTCAAGCCGGTTGATCCTGCGCGGGACATCGCCGCGATCTCGGCACTGCGCGACGCTGCGCGCAACTACGGTGGTGATGCTGCAGCCAAAGCCGCAGCGGCGCAGCTGGCGGATACGCTGGAGACCTGGCTCAAGCACACGGCCGCCGCAGCTCCTGCAGAGCAGACGCAGCGCCTCAATCTCTTGAGCGACTCGCTGCTGGGCGCGATGCCGAAGCTGATGAGCCGGCTGCACCGTTCACTGTCGGCAACTACCGTCACGCTGGCCGATCTGCCTGCAGATCTGCGCAGCCAATGGGTCTCTGCCGATGGCCAATATCGCATCGACATTTCTCCTAAAGAAAACGTAAACGAAGACGCGGCATTGATCCGCTTTGCTGATGCGGTTGAAGCTGCGGCACCGCAAGCCACCGGTGCGCCGGTGGCCTATGTGGCAGGCGCACGCACGGTGATGGGCGCGTTTGCCCAAGCGTTTACTGGTGCATTCATCCTGATCGCATTGCTGCTGCTGGTACTGCTGCGCAGCTTCAAGGACACCCTGCGCACGCTGGTGCCGCTGGTGCTCGGCTCGCTGCTGCTGGCGGCGGTCTCGGTGCTGATCAACCTGCAACTCAACTTTGCCAATGTCATTGCCCTGCCACTGCTGTTGGGCATTGGCGTGGATATCGGCGTGGTGATCCTGTGGCGCGCGCGCAATGCGGCGGCGGATGAAAAGAACCCGGTGATGACCAGCACCGGCGCAGCCGTTGCGGTGTCTGCCCTCACCACGCTGACCAGCTTTGCCTCGCTAATGCTGTCGGTGCACCGCGGCATGTTCAGCATGGGTCTTTTGCTCACCGTCGGCCTGCTGCTTTACCTGGCTTGCACCTTCCTTGTGCTACCCTCGCTCCTTGTAAAAGCGCCATCGAATGCTGGCTCCGGCAAGCAGAATTGATTGATCAAGAGTCCTGACATGTTGAGACTATTCGCATTTCTTTTACTCGCCATCGGACTGCCCGCGGCATACGCAGCGCCAGCCGCGCCGGCCGACACCGTCACCAACTTTCACGCCGTGCTGCTCGACAACATGAAGCACGCAGCGTCCTACAGCTGCAAGGACCGCATGCAGCGCCTGACTCCGGCGATCGACAACACCTTTGACATGCCCTTTCTCGCGCAGCATGTGCTGCGTCGCCAGTGGAGCTCACTCAACGACGCCCAGCGCAGCGAATTCGCCGCCACCTTGAAGGACATGGTGGTTACCACCTATGCCAGCCAGTTCACCAAATTCAATGGCGAAAAATTTGTGACACAGGACACGCAGGAGAACGGCAAGATGCGGTCCGTGCGTGCCCAGCTCGAACTGCCCGCAGGTGACCCGGTACACTTTGAATATGTCCTGCGCGAAACCCCGGCGGGTTGGCGCACGATCAATGTCATCGCCGAGGGCGTCAGCGATCTCGCATTGCGTTCAGCGCAATACGACAAGATTTTCAAGGATCAGGGTTTTGATGGCCTGATCACGCAGATTCGCGCACAAACCGCAAAACTTAAAAGCAGCTGCTGATTCCGCGCATAGACCGCAGGAACGCGACCAAGGTAATGAGGAAAGAGATGAATGACCGACTGGCGGCACCGTTGCCGCGTTTGATTTTTGTTTGCTCTCTGGCAGCGCTGACCAGCACGGCGGTTCAGGCCGATGATAAAGATGCACGCGTACTGCCTACCGTCATCGTCACCGGCCAGAAAATGGCGCAGACGCTGGAGCAAGTGCCTGCATCCGTGACCAGCATCGATGGCGACTTCATGCGCGAGATCGGCGTCAGGGATCTCGACACCATGCAGAACTATTCGGCCAACGTCACGATCAACGTCTCGTCCTCGGCAGGGCAAGCCAATATCCGAGGCCTTGGCACCAACAATTCCAACCAGGCCTCCGACCCTTCGGTAGGCACCGTGATTGATGGCGTGTTCTACGGCCGCACCAGCTTTGCGGCCGCCTTCCTCGACGATATCGACCGCTTCGAAGTACTGCGCGGCCCCCAAGGCACGCTGTTTGGCAAGAACAGCACCGCGGGCCTGATCAACATCGTGACCCGCGCACCGGAAGAAGATGCCAGTGCGCGCATGGAAGTGCTGACCGCCGACTACGGCTCGCAGACCTACCGCCCCATGTTCAACCTCCCGCTGATGGAAGGCGTGCATGTGCGCTTCTCCGGCAACTACTCGACCAGTGACGGTGTTCTCTACAACACCTTCCTGAAGCGCCAGGAACGCAATCCGCGCCTGTACACCTCGCGCCTGCGCATCAGCGTGGAACCGGTTGAAGGCTGGCGAGGCGACATCGAGGGCTTTACCTCGACGCAGTACCAGAACTTCAACATCTTCAAGATCGTCTCGGCTTCGCAGAGCATGCTGGATCTGATCAAGCTCAGGGACCCGGATTTCGACCCCAATCCGCGCAGCAACCGCAACTCGTCCAACATTCCGTCGAGAGAAAACGCCGTCATCAGTGGTGCCAACCTCACCGTGACGCACAATATGAACGGCACGTTCGACATCCATAATCTCGAACTGACTTCGATCACGGCTTACGGTGAGCAGTACACCAAATCGCGTGACCTCGACGCTGACTTCACGCCGGTGGCATTCATTCAGGATTCGCTGATCACACCCAGCCCCTATCGTCAGTTCAGCCAGGAACTCCGCTTCAGCGGCAACAACCCGACGCTGTTTGGCTGGGGCGAGGGCTTTTCCTTCGTGTCCGGACTCTATTACTTCGACTCCAGCCTGCGCACTTCGGACAACTTCCAGATTCAGGATCTCTCCGAAGCGGCGGCTTATGTCAGCGCCGCCAATGGCAACAGCATCCCGCAACCCATCGGTGACGTCGTGTATCGCTTGTCGCCGGTGCTGGGCCAGGTGCTCAACCTGCTCGGCGCTGCCGGCATCGATACGCAACAGGCCGCGCAGGTCAACCTGGACCAAAAAGACAAGGCCTACGCCATCTTCGGGCAGTTTGAACAGATGTTTCTGCCGGAATGGTCCTTGATTGGTGGAGCCCGTTTCGGCTTCGAACGCAAAACCGGCCTCGCTAGCAGCCAGTCGAATGGACTGCCCGTGATCAGCCAGTTGCCGGAGCCGCTGCGAGGCCTTCTCGAAAGTACGGCCGCCACCGTCACTTCACAATTCACCCACCAGCCCGTGAGCTGCGGCATCTCCATCATTTCGCTGATCGCCGACCAGTGCAATCACGTCACCCCGATCGAGATCGAAGAAAGGGATTTCTCTCCCAAGGTCGGCCTGAAATGGACTCCCAACCGGACAGCCAGCGCTTATGCCACGTTCTCGCGCGGCTTCAAGAGTGGTGGATTCAATGCACTGCCGCTGTCGCCGGACAACCTGGCGTTCAAAGGTGAGCGTGCCACCAGTTATGAAATCGGCGGCAAGACCCGCCTGATGAATGGCTCGATGAACATCTCGGCCTCAGTCTTCTCCACCGACTTCGACAACCTGCAGATTTCATCCTTCCAGAACACCAGCTTCGTGATTCTCAACGCCGCCGCAGCCCGTTCGCGCGGTTTTGAAGTGGACACGCGCTGGCTGCCACCGGTGCAGGGACTCTCGTTGACCAGCTCCCTCGGCTTTGCCGATGCGACTTACAAGAACTACTACGATGCTCCGGCTCCTGCAGGAGCAAAGGCTGGCGATAGCCCTCGTTATCACACCTGCAGTTCTTCCGGCTCAGGTTCGTCGAGCAGTTCGTCTCTTTGCCAGGACCTGTCCGGCAAACCGCTGGCCTTCGCACCGCGCTGGACTGCCAGCCTGATTCCAGCCTATTCGCGAAAC
>Ga0116227_10001063_pt1 | contig 59130 bp, 43 predicted proteins | sample S1TSphgellanicum_FD_89693 | JGI IMG/M metagenome (GOLD analysis project Ga0116227, IMG submission 89693) | Host-associated microbial communities from peat moss isolated from Minnesota, USA - S1T2_Fb - Sphagnum magellanicum MG | ecosystem: Host-associated > Plants > Peat moss > Unclassified... | reverse complement strand
TGGGTTTGTTTTTTTGAACAAGTATTGATGGTTAGTTTTGGATGGACCAAAAGTGGGCCCCCTCCCCCCCCCCCCAATCCATTAAGTTTCAGAGCACAATCTTCCCACACAGTGAACTTTCAGTTATTTGGCAGAATGGTTGGTGGCTCAGAGACATTGTTTGTCCTTTATGAGAGGTTTATGTTCATAGTGACAACACTATGAACAAGGAAGGATGTCAGCAAAAACAACTTCTTACATGTGAGAAAATAATAACTAATTTAATATAGAACTTAAAAAATTGTTGGCTAGTGTGCTTTTAAAGGTCAACAAGCACAATTGTGCAACCACTCCAGCAGCTCATGCAATCAAATCAAGCTCATGCAAATCAAAGACAAAGGGGAGAGAGAAGGCCAGGAAACATATATGAAAAAACAAAGAACTTGAGATAACTATACAACTAGATCATGCAATACAAAAGAATATACAAGTGATATTAATTTAGTGGCATACTGGCAACACGTCTTATGCTAGTGTCAAACTTACATGATATATAACTTAACACAAAACATTTTGCATTGAAATGGATTAGATCGCATAATTTATCTCACACATGTGTCATGAGCCAAGGTCTTTTGCCATAGGAAAAACCATATTGCATCATAATGTTAGAGAGTCATAGTAGCCTTCACATTTCAAGTTGTCTAGACAAGAAATTGTTGTGTCATGTCTCATCCTTTTCTCCTGAGATTCAGTTTGGGAAAAAAGCTTCCAAGAAAGCCCACTCAAAGAAAACCCAAAAACCCAAAAAGACGGTGGAAGAAAAACCTTTATGTACTCTCCAAGTACTACTTCACGTCGGTATCAAAAGTTGATATGGGTTTTGATTGAGATGGGTGGATTAGTTTTTCTAGGTAAGCCCAATAAGGAGTAAAAGAATACACAGTGGGTTTAGTTCATGGAACCTTTGAAGATTGAGAGAGAAGCAAACTTTCAGACAGAAAGTTGCAAAGCTTTTGATGCAAACATGTCAAGACTTTCTTGGAACAGAACAATACAGCAAGAAAGGATTTGAAAGCTTTTGGAAACCCATAAGAAAATATAAGCATCAAAAGACCCCTTTCATGCAGATCTTTTCAAACTTTTTGAACAGGAATGTAACTTGATACAATCACTAGAGAAGAAGGGGTAGGTAAGTTCCAAAATTCTGACACCTACATACCCACTTGAATTTTCTGAATGCAACACGCAAATTACTTACCGATTATTGTCTAATCAAATTGTGCTCTTTAGTTTTCTTCATGCAGGTTTCCTAACTTACTTGTTATGAAGACCTGCAAGTCACCATCAGGGTTTAGGGTTTAAGTTTTTGAGATTCCTGATGGATCACATCCACCACCGTATCACATCCACCACTTTCCATTTAGAAGTGTCATCTTGTAAAGAACTACCCAGGGATGACAACTGATCTGGCTGGTTCTAGTCTTAGTCTCACAGCAAGGCTCTGTGAGACCTTAAAGCCTAAACCCATCCTCCAGCAATACTTTCAATTCACAGCTTCTCAATCTCTGAAACCTACTCTGTCATCTCCCTTGCAAGAAACCCATCCACCACGTCAAATTAATGCAGTTAGTAGATCAATTTGTAAATTCTGCCAGAAAATAGTATATTTGTTAGACAATCAAAATACTGGGTTCTGATATATGACTCCGGTTTACAGAAAAATCCAAAGAATCAATTTGGAGATATAATTATGGTTCTCAAAATAATAATATTAATTAATCAAATAACCTTCTATAAATTGGTGATTCCTTGGCTGTGGAAAATTTTCCAAAAGAAACACCAAAACCAACCAACAATTCTTTGATTTTAGAAGTTTTTAAAAACTGGAACCTGGTTATCAAGAAAAATCAAATACCCATCCCACAATAATCACAAATAGGTGTGAATCACGATATGAATACTCGAACCTTTTTTGCTAAATGGTAATTGAATTTAGAACCAAGGCTGAATGTTATATACAGTAATATTTACGGGAGGATATTTGTTTATTAATTTATCAAGTTTGATAACAAAATGAAGAAAAGAAGAGATTTCTCATCACATCTTCCCATAAGAAGAAATAAGAAATAGGGTTTCTAACCATCTTCAATTTCATGCATTAAAAAAAAAATCTTACAAATGGATTCATTCAATTATCACCAAAAAATATAACTTAAGCAAAATCTAGTGGAATTCCTTTTTTACTTCAACAATACTACTAACAAGCAGCTCATCAGCTAATGGCTCTACCCAATGGTATATGACCATAATCAATATTTTATTCTTAGGCCAACTCAATAGGAAGGAAAATAAAGAATCTTTAGGAGTTTTTTTTTTTTGAAATTGAATATTCAAAACATTTAGAATTTGAAATTTTGGAAATTGAAATGTCCAAATTTGGATGTGTGAATATTGAAAGTTGAAAATTGAAAACTAAAATTTGAAATCTCTTTGTGAAATGTCTAGAAGGAATCTAAAATTTAAAAAACTAAAATGTCTAAATATTGAAAATTGAAATATCTAAAAACTAAAAATTGAATGTTTGATCCAAAGACACATAGTGAGTAGAGAGCACTATAATAAAATCTCCTCACACAAACATCCCCATAAGGTTACTATTTGTTTTGAATCATCAAAGCCAAAGTAAAGCTAGAATATATTCAGATATGGGTTGTTGCACATACAAGTTGATAGGTTACGTGAACTTTAACACCATAATTTTGTTCAGGTCATGACAAATTATTGTATTTAAGTACCACAAAATTCAGGATTTTCAAAAGAAAAATGATCACTTGACCAATTTCTGCCACATCCAAGTTGGGCCACATGGTTTCATCATTATTAACGAGCAAAAATGAAGCCTAAAGAATCTTGAAGGTAACAACAAATAATCGGGATAGTATAGGGACCACTATTGAATTATTGCTGACATAAATACATGTAGAATAAGATTTGCTAGAAACCAATAACCTACACAAAGCACAACTCAAAGCATGGACTAAATGTGTGGCAAAAGGGTCACACACTTGGTTGTGTCATCAAAAAAAGGTGGGCACTCTTCTTATAATTGAAGTCTTATGAGTTCACATAGCTACAAATCATCCCTCCCCCATAACCCAACAGGTTTTCTAAGTTCCAAAATCCCATCATAGATATCACTGACAGTTAGTAGTAGCCTCTTCCCACAAAAACTAGAGAAAACTAAGACACAAAACAAATATATTTGTATATGAGACTACAAAGACAACTCAACAAACAACATGTTGAAATTAACTATTGTGTTAATTCCTACAAGAGTAAGATATGGTCATAACCTTATGACCATCACTCACAAAGCATTAGGCTATATGACCTTCACCATGAAGGTTGTTGTCATCACTTTTTCCCCACTAGCTTCATCAACTCTCAAACAACAAGATAACCATAACACCTACGACTACACAATCTAATTCTTTTATGAACCACCCATAGCAAAAAAAACAAACAAAAATGATTTTTGCCACACTCTAGAAAAATCTATCATCACCATAGTGCCCTTCTTGTAACATAAAAGTTTTGAAATGTAGCAGACTATGTGTAGAAAAGAATACACATGACAACAAAATTTTGAGTTGGCAATAGTTTGCACTAAATGCATGCACAAAAAAATCTTTCTTTAGTTCAACCCAAGAAGAAAGAGGTATATATTTGCAAAGGATATCTATTGCAGTGAAATGCAATTCACATAAAGGTAATCGACACAACAAAAACCAAGAAAGAACCTTTTTTGTATATTGATCTATTTGTTTTTCACATACCTATATTTGTGAATTTTAGAATCAATACTTGCACATACCCATCAATGAACTTAGATCATGAAGCAACTTCAACTATAGTAGTAATGAGATTGTACATGGTTATTGTTGTTGAAGCCATGCTATGAATCAAGAAATACCCTTTTCTGTGTATAAGTTGTGAATTCAAACTATTGGAAAAAAAATAAGTGGATTGTTTTTGGAAATTGTTGTTTTGAAGCAAATGTGGATAGGAGCAAACCAACATTTGGATGCACAACAACAAAAGAACAAATCTTGTTCGAATCCACGACAATTCAGACCAACCAACATCTCATCAAATCAACAACAATAGTACAACACCAAGCCAAAAGAAAACTAGAGATGCAACAAGCAACAACAACCTAGCATGGATAGAAGGAAGGAATTATCATGCAAAAAACATGAACATGACCAAATTCTTTCAAAGCAATGAGTGAGATTTGACAATCACCACATATGTAATATCCCCTCCTTCTTTGCACAAAGAGCTTGAATCCAAAGAGATACATATCACAACCATGAGGAATTTCTTTCCAAAGATTGTTGAGAAATCTTTGCAAGCATTATTACAAAAGAATTCTTTGCAAAGATTACTCCAAGAAGCAAATTAGGTTGGTGTAGTGCTTCAAAGTAAAAAAAAATTGTTACCAAATACTGGAATTATCAAGCAAGCAAGTTGGAGACATAAACATAAGCAACCAATAGAGACAGTTTCAAAAACCATTTCTGAAAAACAATACTTAAACTCATTCGGACAATGTGTAACGATGACATCATCATGCCCTTGAGATGCTTGCCACCATTTCGACTCTATCAGCATTTCCACCACACCCATCTGCAACTGCCCCCCCAATTATTGAAACAAGCTCAAGAATGCCCATATACTTTGCCATTGTTACTAAAAAAAAAGCTTGACAATAGTGTGGGTTTCTCCTAGTTTCCAAGATGACACTAATATTGTTGAATTTAATAATAGTGAAAAAAAAATTAGTTTTTGAAATGACATGGATATTGCTGAACTTGACAGTAGTGTGGGTTTTTTTAGTTGCTGAGATGACATTGATATTATTGAACTTGACACTAGGGTTAGTTTTTCTTAGTTTTCAAATGACAAAGGCACACACATAGTGTTAAAAAGTAATAGTAACAACAACATACTTACTTGGATAAGTTTGTCAATCATGGCTTCAAGTCCAAGCATAATATGACCAGAAGTGTTAAGGAAAGTTATGAAAAGAATGGCACAAAGGTGACATCAGCTTGCTCTGGATCCTTCACTTTCACAGCTACCTTCTTCTCCTCCTTCCCATCATGATTGTGAGATGGGTCATGGTCATCTTGCAACATGTCTAGCATCATCCAATATTCCACACTATGTTGTTTGTTGACTCCCCATCTAGTGTTTAGTGTTGGAACAACCTCTTGGTCTGTCCATGGAAATTCCTAGTTGATCCCATCATCCTTCTTCACCATCCTAGATTGTATTTTCAAAACAAATCATACATAAAAACCTTGAGAGGTGAAGAGCATTCAATGCATGCATCCTGAATCCTCACCCCAATGTCATCCCTATCATCATCATCATCATCAGTTTTTACTATGAATCTAGATGATGATGATGATGCATCCGAGAGATTCCCACTTTGCCAAGATTTTATTCCTTCATGAATCTTGTTGAAAGACAAGCAAAGAGATCGGGCTTCAAAATAAATCACAAACGAAAGTAGAAGAAGAGTTGTAACACAAATGCTTGTGAACACCAAGATCACCAACTTCTTCATCATCATCCCCTTGCCTCCTCCCATCTACATCACCATCATCTTGTTCTTGGGTACCCTAGCTCCCTAGTCCCCAGAGATCTTCATCCCTGACTGCAAGACACACATAACTTCAACCTCCTCAGGTTCTCCTCCTCTCTAAGACTTGAATAATTCCATGATCTTGTCACTCTTCTGCATCATGGACTTCATGATTTCTAATTTGAGTACTTGCGCTTGAAACCAAAGACAAAGAGAAAAGAATAACTCTCTACTGCTTGATTCACTCTTCTTTCATTCCAATTTTCTAACACCCAACAAAAGCTTCTTCTTCTTTTCTTCGTCTAGATTGCTACAAAATCCTAGCACTCTTATTCATGGATGATGTCTAATATATTCTTTGCAACATTTTGCATTATTATTCTTATTCCTCCAACATTACTCCGCCTCCTCCTACTCCTATTTTGGAAACATTAGAGAGTCTCAACAAACATAATCCTATAAATGAATCCTTTTGTCACAACAAGTACCCAAATGCATATTTCTGAAAATTCCCTCACAAATAACACAAGAGAATGCAAGGAGGTGAAGGGAAAAAAGAATCTCACCCAATACAAGACTATTACAAAAGCTTTGAAGTAGCAAAAAGGAAACAAAGGAGCAAAAGATCTAGGAACCCCAAGACACAAGAAAATTTTATTCTAACCCATTCATTGAAGAAGATAATCCTTTCAAGTTTTGCGATGGTTATTAAAACCTACAACATTCAATTACTTGAAAACCTAATGTACTTAGGGTTACATCCACCAAACATGGAAAATTACATCCATGTGAAAAATTTCATTCTATGAACACTTGTCATCTCCACATTGGCCAATGAATGAGTCAAAATTTTATCCTCAAGCCCAAATTCTACATAGATGCGTAGTTTCTTCCCTATGGGAAAAGCCAACAAATCAATTTGAATGGTCTACATTGGAATGGATTTCTTTAGATGATTTTCTTTTAAAAGAAATTTTGAACAACTACATGGAGCAAATGTAACTTCCCCTTATGCTACTAAGGATAATGCATACTTTCAAAGATGGGCTTTTGGTGGCATTGTTATCTCAAGAGTAAACCCATCACAAATCTAAGGCATTTCATTTCAAGATTCTAATGGTATTAATCATTAAATGTGTTTACTCTAGCCTCACCATATCTACAATATTGTTGTTATTAATTCCTTTTCATGATATTTTGGGAAGTAATTTGAGATGATTAGGTGCGTAATTATCGTAATGTAACATATGTCATTTGTCTAAGTGTGAATTGATTACCAAATTAATTTTTCCTTCCATAATCAAATTTTGTAATTTAGTTAAATTTTTAATGACAAAAACCATTCAAAATGCAATATTTTCCACGCTTTAGGACAAAAAAATTCTAAATTTCTTTTATTAAATCCTACTCACTAATGGCTTTCTATCAATATCAAGAGTGCATTCAAAGTCCTTATAATTTTTAGTTTTTATTTAAATGATTTTTTAGTGAAAAAATTGTTCAATAACTTCTCCAATGTAAGTTGAAACATTATGAAATTAATTCAATGCACCTCTATTCGTTAAAGGCTTTTCCAATGATACTAAAAATGTGGGAAGAAGAACCATGGTTTGGGAGATTTTAATGTGACAAACAAAACAATCAACCTACCATCTTTCATGGGTAAATATTTAAAGATTCAAGATTCATTGCAATGATACTATGTACATAGATATATGTTGCATTACTTTTACATTGGTAATTTTATATGGTCCTAATCAACCATTTTTTTGGTTTTTTTTTTTTCTTACATTAAAAAAGGTGTTACTCCAATTAAAAGGGGGAAAATGGGGGAAAGATGATATAAAATAATTAGAAATTGTATATCCATCACCATGTGATAGTCATATTACCATTGCACACACCAACACCAGAATAGCATGAAATGGCTTTCTTACCCTCGTAGTTTAGATTCAATCTTAGCCCTTCATTTTTTGCAAGGTGGCTACATATTGACCTTCTGTCGCAACCCTACTTTGAGAGAGTGTGAGGATGAAACTCACACTCCCGAAATGGGGACTTGGGAGTCCTCCGGGACTCCCAAAACTTTAGAGTTCGATTGTAGGGGTCAAAACACCTCGCATTAGGGGTTCTTTATATCATTGGAAAACTATCAAAGTGTAGATGTCGAAAATGAACTCGGATGGGCCATTTGGACATCTGCAGCAGACATTATGGCAAAAAGAAAGGTCAGGAGTCAAATTGATAATTTGACTCCCGACCACTAAAAGTCAGGAATCGACCCGACCCCGATGCGTGCAGGTGGAGTGCGATACACTGTTGGAAAGTTCTCAAGGAGAGCTACAAGTTTGCTTTAGACCTCGTCCCAATTGGAGGTATGAGCAAAGAGTTATGACCTCGCAAAGTCTCGGGAGTTCAAACCGGGACAGTTTCAGGACTCCTCCTTGGGAATCCCAGGATAAAAAGCCATTTGGATGTAGGTGCCATGGAGAAACACAATGAATACTATATGGGGGAAGGTGGTGGCTTCCCTTGAGTCCAGGCCGTGGTGAGTCTTGTGAGTCCAGAGTTACTTGTGAGTCCAAAGTTAACCGTGACTTGTCCTACCACTAAATGTGTTCCAAAAAGTGAACTAACCAACTTGTTGATTGGTTTGATGCAGGTTCGAGTAAGTAACTAAAGCTTGTCACTCTTTCTAGTCTCATCCCAGAGCTTCAGCATGCCCCTCTACCCCTTCTAGTGCTGAGAGCTAGGAACGTGCCTCGAGTTTCTCATAATTCCACTGTTTGAGTAACTTACACCCATCTTGGGTTTAACTAAGAACTTGCGAGCACGTCACCTTCTATGTCACTAGCATAAATATTCTAAAATCTAAATAGTAACTAGTTATTATGGACCTAGGGTTTAACCCCTAAATGTATGTAGGCCCAATATGCATTTCTTTTCAATGTAAATTCAAATTGTTTTGATGGTTAAAGGTTAAGGTTAAAGCCAACTATCATAGATTTAAGGTTTTAGGTTACATCCAAAAAAATTACCTTGTTTTTTGAGTTTTAGCCTACCTTTATGAATATTTTTAGGACTAATTTTCACAACACAATAAATAATAAGTACTTATACTACCATCAAATGTCCCTTTTGAGCATGTCACCAAGTTGAGTTGCAACATGTGCAATTATAGTAATGATTGTCTAAAATTTGGAATTGTGAATTCAAAAGTCAAAAGTTGAAAATAAACATTAGAAACATTGAAGTTTAAGATTTGTAAAGAATTTTGAAGTTTGAATGTTAAGGTTTGTGCTAATCAATTTTTAAGTTGTTGAATTTGGATATTGGCAATTATTTGTGATTATTGTAGTTCAATGTTAAAATTTTGGTCATTGAACTTGCAACCTAGTATGGCATTTGAGGTTTTGAATTTGCATGCAACTCTATGGTGTCAAATTTTGCACATTTGAAGGTGATCTTCAACGTCCATACAAACTGTAGAATTGAGACTTGAAATTCAAACACATACATGATCATCAAAGGTATTTTCTAAACAACTAACATTGATATGAACCTTGGTTTTGTTATCTTTCAATGTCTATAATAAGAATTTGGAATTTGGAACTCAAAATTGAACATAAAGCCCAAGTCATCAAGAATTATATTTAGGATTCATTAGGTTTTGCTAGGTTGCAAGTAGGGATGGGGTTTTGCCCTTTGTGTCACATTCATGTCTACCCAACACTACTAAGTATGATCAAACTAATGTTTAGGTTTTGGGGCACAAAGTTTTTAATTCAAAGATTAATTTTATTAGTTTGGCAAATTTGTTTGCACACAAAGGCTTCAACATTTTTTTGTATATGCATTATTATTTGTGTAATTCAATCCACCAACATTTTATAAGCAATAGGTGTTTTTGTGTAAGACACAAAGTGCTTGATGTTGGAAATCATTTGATTTTGTGGCATGGGGTTTTGATTGGCTACAAATCTCAAGTGTGTTATGTTGTGCCAATGAGGCCAATGAAGCTACCAAGAAACTTTATGATGAAGGCGTTATCTTGTAGGACAGCAATGCCACCAAAAATGAAAAATTTGTGATCGATGTTAATTCAATTATGTCCATTAGGTACACAACCACTCCATTGTTTAACTCAAAAAAATTCATGATATTGAGACCCATGGAATGTGTAAACATTGTTTAATTTTATTGTTTATAAATGATAAGTTTGTATAACAATGTCTATAATATATTATGGGAACATCAAAACAAGTTTGAGATGAATCTAATGAATATAGAATACCCAATTTTTTTCAAAAAATAAAATAAAATAATTATTACTATTTAATGGACTTCTTAAAGGACTTGAAATGATTTGAAAATCAAATATTTATGGGAAATTTTTAATATACATGTACCCATAATATAATTTAACATTTTTATGGGTCATAAAAAATTTCTACAAACTTCTAAACCATTATTTTAAAAATATTCTCTTTGAATAACCAATCCAATTTTGTCACATCATTTTGACTAATTAGCCCACTACTTTAAAGCAAAGTAATAAGGAATTGGGTGTGGATCATTTTATTGTGAATGTACCCACTCACTTAATGCACCAATCACTTTATTATCCAATTTAGTGTTGGTTCATTATAAGTGCCCATTGACATGTTCTATAACTTCATATTGTAAACCAATGGTGTTGATGCCACAAAATTTCCACCAAAGAAATGAAAAAAGAATTATGATACAACTTGAAAATGGCAAAACACTTAAATTGCCCAATAAATTTGGGCAAATTTTGACATTATTGATGGGTTTCTAGTGTTTACAAATGCATAGTCTATGAAAACATTACATGTTAGCCCAAACATAATATAATGTGTAAATGAAATAATTTAAAAAAACATATGGGGAAAGGTGAATGGAACATGTCTTTTAATTTTATGAATCCTTTAAGTTTCCATTATGTTAAAAACAATTTTGTGATTTTGTTACAAATTTAATTTAAAGCTTTCAATACAAGAAATCATGATTTTCTAGAAGGCTTAACATAAACAATTTCATGTATGCATTAACCAATAACCAAGATGGATGTTCATTTTGACTCAAAACATGGGGCATGAAAGACACATGGTTTTTTTGGTTGATTATATTGAGTAGGGTGACATTTTTTACCAAATGTTGTGTTGTACATGTAATCAAAATGACAAATAAAAAAAAGACCTTCAAGACAACCATGGTTTAATCAAATAAGTCATAATGAACAATAAGGATTTAATCAAATTAGTCATATTGATTTGATATTTAGTCAAATCGATCATATTGATTTGACTAACTAACCTACTTGTTAGGCCTATGCTACCTACGTAAAGTTTAGATTATCTTATGTTATTTTATCCTAAGTTATTCAAGGTTGTTTGATTCAAAATTAGTATATTTTAGCCTTTATATTATAAATAATTTTACCTTAGTCTTTTTTACTTTAGGTTATCTTAGGCTATTAATAAGCTAGGGTAAAATAACCTAGAATTACATTAAATAACTTAAGGTAAAATAAATTAAAATATAATAACTTAAAATAACCTAAGATAAAATAGCCTAGAATGTATTAAAGTAGTTTACATCATTTAACAACTTAAAATAATTTAGGGTAAATTAGCCTATAATCACCTAAATAACTTTGCATAAACTAAAATAGCTTGAAGGTGGAATAACATAGAATAGCCCATAATGGAATAATCTAGAATAACTTTAAATAACATATGGTAGAATAGCCAAAAATAGCTTAAGGTACATGAAATGGTCGATAATAACTTAAAATAAAATAGTTGAAAGTAATTAAAGGTAGAATAACCTAAAATAACCTATAAATTATTTAAAATAGCCTAAAGTCGAATAGCTTACAATAGCCCAAGATAAAATAATCTAAATAAGTTTTAAATAACCTACGTTATAATAGCTTAAAATAACCTAGGGTAGAAGAGTTTTAAATAGCTTAAAATAATTGAAAATAACATAGGATAAAATGACCAAAAATTTCCAAGATATAGCCAAAGGTAAAATAGCTTAAGATAAAATATCATAAAATAACTTAATGTAAAAAACTTTAAATAATTAAGATTAACTTAAAATAAAAGAACTTATAATAGCCTAGGAATAGCCAAAATAACCTTAGGTGGAATAAACTAAAATAATAAAAATTAATGTAAAACAATCTTAAGTAATTTAAGGTTAATTAATTTAAAGTAGCTAAAATTATCCTAAGGTGGAATAGCCTAATAACCAAAACTAGTATAAGGTAAATAACTTAGAATAGCTTAGGGTAGAAAAGGTTGGAATAGCATAGGGTAACTTAGCTTATAATAACATAAGTAGAAGTTAAAGTGATTTAGAAATAGCCTAAAATAGCTTAAGGTAGTTTAAGGTAGCTAAATGGCTAGGGTAGGTAGGTTAGGTCACACAGGTAGGATAGGAAAAAATGTTTTTAATGATACAATGACAAAGACTATCACATGTTGGAAAAAAAATGCAATGGTTTCAACATGGACTCTTAGCGTGTGGGTGAGGAGTTCAAATTTTCACACTTGCAACCTATTAAAAATCTGCTTAGTTAACCTACTTAGCCTAAGCCTCTAGGCCTCTAGGCTAGCCTAGGTAGGGTAGGGTAAGTATGTCATAATTAAATATATTATTATTTTGAAAATTAATTATTAGGTCAAGTAGGTAGGTATTTAAGGCCAATATGGTAGGTACATAAATAAATATTATTTTGGTTTTTATTATTCAAAATTAGAAATTTATTAAATTATTGCCTAGATATTATTGTTTCATTTGACCAGTAAATGAAACACATTCAAAATAGCCAACCAAAAAGATCCAATCAAAGTGAACATGTTGAAATCAACTTGTCCAAAATGGCATTTTGGTCAAGTTGAACATGGAAGCAAAAAGATCACATGGGAGATCTTCTTTACTAATTTTTCTAATCAAATCACAAGTAAGAATTTGGGTCTAGTTCATTAGAAACTTAATCATTTGGGTGAAATCAACATTAATTCATTAATCTAAAAAAATTTAGTTAATTCACCATTTTTTTAGTGATCAACAATGGGTTGGTATGGAAAAATGTATTCATTAGCATGTGGGGTGCAATCATATTAACATGTACCATTGGCAATTGTAACCATTACTTAATTTTTTGAATTTTGGTTGTCAATAAATAAAATTTTATAATTTTTCTTTTTGGTATAAAATTTTATTGTGAAACATTATGTACATATCATAAAAATTGGAATCAATATAATGACTAAAAACTCAATTTACAATTTTAAAGTCTTGTAACCATTGTTTAAAAACAATTTTGACACTAAAAGAAAAACAATTAAAATATTTTCTTATGACATATTTTGGGATTTTTAATTTAAAAAATACACCTAAACATAATAGTATAAAAAAAACTTTAAATTTATTTATTTTTTCAAAGATATATTTAAAATTTTCTTTAAAAAAAGACCGAGAAAGCAATGGTCTAAAGGGGTTGGCATGGTTCCTTATAACATGTGGAAATGTAATTAAGTTAAATTTATAATATTTTTTATTTTTATCATCATTTTATATTATATCATATTTCATATTTTTCATATTTTTAAAACATAAGTATTTTATATCATCAACATACAATTGTTGGTATGAAGGCTTGAACCTTATTTTTCAAATAAATAATCCATTTGCCTTTGCCAACCAACTACAATTTGATATGATAACTAAACTTGTCAAAAATTACATGTATCACAATTACACCAAATTGTTTTATAATCAAATTTTGAAATCTATTTTCTTTTTCATACTTTAGATTCAAATGAAAACTCATTCTTGAACTTGTTTCAAAAGTCTACACATGCATAGTAAATAAACATACCAAATTTCAAATCATTTGAAGGAAAAGTTATTTGAATGAAATTCTTTGATAACAATTCAAAACACATTTTTTTGAAAAATAAAATGATTTAATGATATGAATTATATATTTTAATTAATTATTGAATTTTACATTATGAAAATTGGATTTTCATCTTGTTTTCTCTTTTTAAAATTTATCGATTTTTCAATTGAAAGCCCAAAATAAAATATAGCATATTGTCCAAATTATATGTTAAAATTTTTATTTAATTAAATTGAATTTAGTTTAATTAATCATGTAATATGTCACATTGTAAGTTCAAATTGATACACTAAAAGGTTATAATAAATCATGAATAATTATAATTTTTCATCCAAGATTGAAATAATAATTTTTAAAATGCCAAAAATAACCATAATGAAATAGTTTGAACTATAAGTGAACATGGCAATTTTATAGTGATTCAAGTTTCATTTAGGGTGAAATGAAATAAGGGCATGGTGATCTAGTTCACTTTTAAAGCATTGTAGTGAATTGGGTTAATGAAATAAAACCATTTTTTGTAGTATTGCAAAGAATGATTTTTTATGATTTTGGGTGGCCATCACGATGTTTCTTGAAGAAGCAATCCAAGATCTAGGTTTCAAAATGCACATTGTTGTTTTGAAGGGCTTGGCAATCCACATCCCTAAAGCCTTTGCTTTTATCATTTTCAATATTTGTTTGTTTCATGTGTAGTTCCTACCACTAACTAATGGGTCTAGTTTTTGTGTTTGACTTAATAACTTGTAACTTGTAATAACTAATACCAGCTATTACCTATCTACATTTTTATAATTTCACTATTGATAAACTTTTTGTTTCAATTTTGTAGGTCATTTATGCTACAATGGGTAGCTCAAAGGATAAATTCTTTCATAATTGATGTTAACTTAGTCCTATAGTAATTGCACATTGAATTTTAACATGTGTTGCAACTTGCAAGTTCTAATTTTGTAATTTGTATAATTATTTTCTTGTTGAAAATTTTAAGCACAAATCTTAAATACGATAATTTTGAGCACCTTGAATATAAAGCTTTATACAATTTAGCTTTGTATAATCTTGATTATTTTATTTAAAAATTTGTAGAAATTTAAGTGTACAATTCAGCTTTTCACAATTTCCAGATGGGGCCAAACTTGCTCAGTGCCATCAATTTCCAACATTCATGGAGCCAAAACACCATCATGTGCAAATGTCTACAACGACAAACATCTTGAAAGTGATGTTTGTTGCATTTTCTACACACAAAAATTTGGATATTTGCTTCTTCTGGTAGACAAAATTTCAAATTGTAATCTTCATTTTTTCACAAGACAAAATATCCAATAACATTTTGTTATTTTTTCTTTTAAATCCTTTAGCAAAAAAAACTCCACAAGAACAATCTATGTTGCAAACTACATAGTCAGATCATTGATAGCTTATGCTAATCTAGCACCATGTCCCATGGTTTGTTGGTGCAAATATTTTTAAACTTTAAAAATGGAAAAAAAAAAGATTGGTCCTAATGGATGTGTCTTAATCTAGTAGGTTTCTAATAGCAAACCATCACAAATTCCTTTCCAATTTAAATATGAACAATGAAATAAATAATAATTCTTTGGCATGCTTTTAGAGTTCTACCCATAAACAACCAGACTATATAAGTAGGATTTTGGTAAGGTTAACACTCTAAAATAAAAAGACAAAATTAGTTAAAATTGTATTATGTAAAATTATGTTTAATGCAATATTATATTGCCTTGGTGGCTATGAATATATAGTTTTAAAATTGCTGAAACTTTTCAAAAAAATATTTTTTTCAAAGAACAAATTTTGTGAAAGAAAATGATTTTTTTTGGGAATATTCCAAAATATTTTAATGTTCAAAATGGAATCTTCAAATTTCATTAATTATTTGACAAAAATGTGTGAACCTTATATTATGATATATTGATTTGAACTTGAAATTCATTTCAATGAAATGTTTTTATGTTTCTATTTCCCATTTCATTCATAATTTTACATAAATAAATACGTGGGCAAAGATCAGCCAATTAATGTGAAAACTTGCATGGGTTTTTTTTAATGTGATATATTGAATATAAATATCAAGGTGTCTTGATACCACTTTAACATAATGAATGAGTTCATTCATATAGATCTTCATCCATGATTCATAATTAACTCCTAGTTGATTCCCAGTTCATTTATAATTAACTTTTAATTACTTTTTGATCCCATGTAAATTCTTTTAATCAATTTTTAGTTGACTCATAGTTAACTATTAATTCACTTTCAGTTAAGTCCTAATTAACTAATAGTTCATTTATAGCTAAGAAGTTTCTTAATAAGTTTCCTTGGTCAATGGGCACATGGAAACCTTCACAAAAGCTTGAATTAAGTTCCAAAGGGAGATAAATAAAAGTAGTACACATTACCTTTAATATATTGAACATTAATATGACGTCTAATTGTGTTCCATAACCTTGTTATGTTCCTTTTGTGTTTATGTTTTCATACTTTATCACAATATAGATTTGCTTGCATTTTTTTTTGCACACTTTGTGTTCTTGTTTTTATCCTTGTGTGGTTTTGTCTTGATTTATATGTTTCATGTCTAAATTTAAACATAGATCAACTAATATCTTTCATCATTCATTCCCATTTTTCACATGCCCATCACACAGGGTAATTATAACCACATGGTTGTGATTCATGCCACATTACAATTGGTTATGACTCTATATAGTCGTTATAATAATTAATTAATTAAAATAGTAATGATAAATTCATCATTAAATCACATGGGTAGGTGGGTCAAACCTCAGTGGAGAATATAAAAATTATTTTTCCTTTATTATGGTCATTAAAAGACATGATTGATTTCAAAAAAGAAAGAATAACTTCAAGGAAAACGAAAAAATTTCCACAAGGCAAACTACAAAAAATTTCATATACTTGTTCAATATAAATTTATTGTTCAATATATAACATGGATAAAAAAAAATTTGCCATATTCATACAAATGATTGATAATACATGAGATGAAATGTATTTTATTACATTCATCATGTCATTGATGACAACATGAACCAATTTCATCAATTAATATCTAGTAAATGATTAAAATGTCTTAATTTAATGTCCAACAAGACCAAACGAAGTTTGAAATCTTCTTGACACCATGGGGTAAAATATATGCACACACACATTCACATGAATGTTAAACTTATAATTGAAAATTAAAGACAACTATTTCAAAATTGTAGTTTTAATTTTTTGTGAAATTTAGGGCAATTAATTAAGTGTCAAAAAAGAGTGCCATGTAATTTTGTGTTCAAACACATTTGCATTAATGTAATCTACAAAGTTATTTTCCTAATATTTGTAAAATGTGAAATTTGTTATGTAATTTTATTTTTAATTTTCCTTCAAACTCAAAGTTTTGGGAATGGATGAAAATTTGATTGCCCCATACATAATGTCATTGATGAAGGAAAAAGTTGAAATTGTTTGATGTTGTATTGTGTACATTTTGTGTCAAAGTGCATGTTGCATGCCCCAAGGTTTTCCCACATTAAGGAAATTTTTGAAATTGTCTTTCAACAAATAAATCATTTGGTATAAATGTTTGCATCATATTTTTTTATTCAATCACACATTACAAAATTTGAGCCCCATATTTGAAACAATTTTCCAAAATATTTTAAATGGCAATAAATGGAGTTCTACAACCTCTTAAATGTTTTGAATTTTGATGGATCTAAATTTAAATCAAAATGTTTATAGGTCACATCTAATGTTGAATTAACATAATGATTTTAATACATCAAGCAAGTAAAGGTAAGTTCATATATATATATATATATACTTATATAATAGACGGAAAAAAATTACAATCCAAATAAATGTAGGGTTATGTATGCTTTGCAAAATTATCAATACGGGTAATAGCAAGAAAAAGGAGCCAAGCAGTGTGTGGACAATCTTCGAAAACTATTTTTTGAAAATTTGGGAACAATATATGTTTAAAAAATTCTTTTATTTTTGAAATAAATTTTTATACTTTCAAAGTTGCAAGTACAATTTTTTATGAAAATTCTCCATGTTTCAAAAGTCTTTTTATATGTTTAAAGCACTCAAGAAAAGCATGTGGATATGTGGTTTTTTTGTATCAAAAGTTATTTTCCCTTATCAAATGTTCACCAAATCATTTCAATTTTTTTGTGAACTTTAATATATTCCACAAGAAGGGATCCATGTGTTCAAAACATTAAAAAAACTAAAATACATATGCCTTTTCAGATTATAATACTCAAATGTCCTATAACACTATTATCGTTTTGAATTTGTAATCATGGCTCAAAGTAAAATTATAGATTTGACTATAATGTAAGGCTTGATGCAAAACACTTTGACTTTTTACCATGTTATACGTCATATTTGACCTCAAATTTGATATTCAATTTAAAAAACTATGTGAAAAATGCAATATAAACCAATAGAAAATTGCCATGTGGAAAATCCAATCCTTGGAAAGGACTTTAACCTTGGTGCAACTAGCTCCTTTTTTCATGCTTGCATTCATATGGGTAAGTTTGAGATGGGCAAAGGTTCTAACCAAGGGTTTTCATCATATACCTTGGGTGACAAGGGGTATCCATTAATTTTTGGATAATGACCCCCTTCAAAGAAGAAGGCGAACATATTATTTTGGAATTATTATACAATCAAAAATACAAGAAAGGTTATTCAATTGTCTTTAGCATTTTGAAAAGAACCTTTTATGAACTATTTACCAAAATTTCATTTAAATATATCATTTTTGCTTGATGTTTTTAGGGTTAAAGTACATAAAGGTGGACCAAATGCAATGAATCAAAGTTCTTTTTGATAATCCATTTCCTTTGTATTTTAAGACTGATGAATTGGTTTGACTTTCAAATTGGTTCAAATGATGTTAAAGTTAATATGTTTTTCCATATCCAAATTCAAGACACCATTTTAAACTCCTTTTTAAAAACTTTTATTAAATATTGATATTGAAAAAACATTAATCATAATATCAAAAAAAAAACTTTGTCATTTTGAAAAACATTAAATGAAATATGATTTAATGTCTTCAGAAATAAGATATTTCCTTGCTTGATTTTTTGACCTTAAGTGTTATCAATCTTCAAAGTGTTATGTTTCAAAGTTTAAAAATTGATGTATAAATACATTGTGAAAAAAAATTGTCCATATTCAAATTTATTCAAATTTAGGATATTCCATTTAAAATTTTTCTAAAACTAACCATTGGTCCTCTTGTTGTGATTTTTCATTTACGAAAGACTTAATGTGTGAGCTTTACATAAATGAATCTCATTTTTTATGACTATAACACATGAAATAATCCACATTTTAACATTAAAATGGCAACAACCTTAAAAACCAATGTGAAATGGGAATTATGTGGTAATTAATGAATTGAAAAAAATCCCAACAAGACAATTATTTAATATTCATGTTAAGAGAAAAAATTGAAATTCATTAAAAAATAATGATGATATGGATTTTTCACAATATGGTCCATTTCAAACCATTCAAAAGTTTTTAACATTCTTTTGGTTAAGATTTTTCTAGCAAAACTTTTGCATTTATGCTCTTTTTGCTATAATATATCATATGTTAAGTCCCAATAAGACATCCTAAATAAAAACCATATTACAAAAATATGTAGCTATATGAAAGCATAAGCAAAAAATCAATCCATATTTTTCAACTTCAAATGTCCATTACTATATATAAATCCAACCATGCCCCTTTAAATGACCATTTATTTTGGAATATTCTTGCAATATTTTTTATTTCTTTTAAATTTAATTTTTCAAATACTATTATGTTAAGGTTTATATTAAAAATTTGCAAAACATTTGTCATTTTCAAATATTTTCAAGTCATTTTACCAATCTTTTTCTACTTAAAAGAATTAGTTACAACACTTTTTAAATGCTTATAATGGGGATTTTTTATTCATTAAATTGATTTCAAATTTATTCATTACATGTTCCCATGATATATTATGAATCTTGTTTTATAAGCAAATTCAAGTTTTTTGACAACAACTTAAAATATCACTTTAATATATGAAATATGAAGTAGTCATTACAATTATTTTGGTACATGTTTTGCACCCATATTTGGTGTATATATGATTTTTTGTATATAGATGTTTTTTTATTGAAGTTAACAATTTAAATGTAGTCACAAATTTAGCATATTGTTGATTTCATGGTGTGCTAATAACATGCAAATACATGACACTCTTTGCAAAAAATTGCATTGTGTTGCAAAAAGTGAACCACCTTACCATGTAACCACACTTTTCTTCCACACAATTTGCTTTGATCTCAAACAAAATTTAATATTCAAATTTTAATGTTATATACAAATTGATATGTAATTAAATCTAGACATCAACATAGTTAATGAAATTGTTGAAAAACATATATTGCATGCAAATAAAAGGCAAGAGACTAGGTTTTAAGAGACATTATGGAAGGAAATAAATGTGCTTCCTTGGAGGACAATGAAGCTAATTAACACTCACAATGAATTTTTTTAACTTCCAATTTTCAGTTATTAAAGTTTAGTTAGTCTTGTAATGTTTATTTAGTTTTTGTCTTTAGTTCTTATCTAGCTAAATCTTCCTTTTCACCTCATTCAAGTCCATGAGGATCCTATAATGGAAGGTTAGTAGAGTCTTTACCTTTATTTCTTGGAATCACCATATTCATCACTTGTGTTTTAAGGTTGTAATTATTTTGACCATTTTGTTTTGGGTATCATTGATAGCTTTGTTTCTAGATTTGAATTATTTGAATTGTTTCTCCATCAAATGTTTCTTCCATGCCTTCTTTGCAAATTGTAGCAAAAATATCTCCTTTTTCATCTTCTTCTTTGCAAAATATGGTGATGTTCATAAGCTCCTTTACAAGACCCACTTTTTTTTTTTTTTGTTATTGTAATAAGTAGACATAAAGACTTTTGGGTGTGGGTTTTTTGGTAGCACGTATTTGTGTTTTGTTGTTGCATGTTCTTAAGTTTTGATTAGTGGTCATCTTTGTTGTGGTGATTGTGGGTGTAAGGTATTGCTTATGGGGAGGAAACGTTTTATATTTTCTTATAAGCTTAAGCAACACAAAAACCTACAACTGACTACTTTTTTCTTCTTTGATTTTTTTTGGCAAAGGAACTTTCTTTTTCTTATGTTTTTTTGTTCTTGTTAGACCTTCTTTGTGGTATTCAAAGTTTGGGGCAATAAGTTTGTTTTGAGACATGAAAACTTTCATGTTATATGTTTAGAAATAACAAGGAATAATGGTGCCATAGTTCAAAGATTTTGACTAGTTTAGTATCCAACTCTTTTAGTAGTTTTGGTATTAACAATAAACAAAGGTAGCTATTTTATTTTGGAGTTTTGAAGCAAAACAGTGGTTCCAATGGTGGGTGCACATAAAGAACCAGTAGTGGGTGTACATGAAGAGCCATTAATGGGTGTACATGAAAAATTTATGTAAACAACCAAAGCATGTAAAAGTAAGGCTTAAATTATTATTATTCTTTGTAATGGTAGATTAGGAAATTGTAGACAAATGTATGAGTGTAGATTTGGTCTTATAATTTATAAGGGAAAAAGGGGGGAAAATCTAATATTATTTAATAAAGTTTACAAGTAAATACATTTATTGTAAATAAAGTTGTATTTTCCAAGCTTTCAAATATATTCTTGATATTTTCATGGATGTGATTCATAGTTTATACATTTTTTCAAAACCAATTGATTTTTCAATTATTTTTTCTTGATGTGGAACATAGGGTAAAACAATACTACACAAAACAAGTAAAAAAATGCAAATGCCACCATATGAAATGTAACAAGATCCAAATCTTAAAATCTATTTAAATTGTAAATGGTTTTGCAACCTTACCATTGATGTCAACACCACTAGATCTTGTACACCTTTGTTTTCTATATTTATAGATGTTAGAACATTTCCTAATCCTCTATCTATATTCCATGTTTCCCCAAGTTTTTTGGACTTAAAACCATTTTGTTTAAATTGCCTTGCTTCAAGAGTAGATTCATTTGAAAGTCTCTTTAAAATTTAAACAACTAACTTGCAAGCAGCTTCCATTTGTGTATCTAATTCACCACTACTATAACTTGATGATTTGATTGTAAAATTATCTTGCCAATAAGAACCACATTTGCCTCTTGAGTCTTTCTATATGTGATTCCAACTGTGAATATCCTTATTATTCAATTATAACTAGGGCAAAAACCCATTAAATCCCAGATCTTTAATGGTGTTCTCAATATGAATTGTAGAACTGAACCCCATGTGGTAGTTAATTTTGAAGGCCTTCACAATTCAACATATTGTTTCCAAGGCCACTCGATGAATGTATAATTCTCTTTTCAATATGCTTCAAAACAACATAGATTCATTGCCCATCTGCTTAATATTCCCACCTTTCAATTGAGACCATGTAGATGGTTGGTCAAAAAGGATTGTTATAACATCTTCTTTAATATGCATTCACAAAAACTAAAATGTTTTTGTCATGTTTCACATCATTCACAATGACAGAAGAATTATATAGACTATATCATTTCATTGTATGGTCGGCAAGCATAACCAACAATGACATGTGACAAACAGTTAGTATACACAATTGGTGGTGTGGAACTTAAACTTTTCATATTTAGGTTATTTGTTTATGCACTTAGTTGACGTAAATCTTGCATTTAAAGATTTCAAATAAAAAGAATATTGTTTCACACAAATGATGTCAAACCATTCTTGTTGAAAGCACTCTTTGACCTCACAAAACATATATTATAACATAAGCAAAAACACAATACTAAAGGTCTTGCACTCATTCTAAGGAAATGCAAAAACTTATCGCTCAATTTTGAACAAAGGACCTTTTAATAAATATGTCAAGTGGTATCCCATCAATGCTAACATATATATGTACATGGAGAAATATTGTTAGACAAGCTTTGAAAAGCTAGTAATTAATGACATGGCAAACTGGTCCTACCATTTAAGCTATCTGAAAAATGTGCACAAATAGGAATATATTGGACTCACGGGCATTCATTGCAGTAGTAGCAACATCAAGCGTTTTGGAAAGTAAAAAACAAACATTTGAACTTATTTCACTACAATTATGATTTTAAAAAACTTTGGTTGAAGAATTTGTGGCTTGTTTGAACAAATAAACATAGACAAAGAAACTTTCATTTGAACCTACTAGCAAATCTAGAGTTCCACCACCTTTTTTAAGAACATGCTTGAACATAACCAACACCTCAAATCATAAAAATTCCCAAAACCTAGAAGTGAATTAGGATCCAGATGTATTTTTGTTTAGTTTTTGAAAGATTATTCCACTTTGGATTCATAAATATATACAACTTAATCACAAGATGGGTAGTGATGATTTTATCTAACTTTTGAATTATTGGTCCAAAGTAGAGATGATTTTTTATCCAAAAAAAATTCATTGCATCCATTCATTGAAAGATTATATAAATGAATTTATGTTTGCCATACTTTATAAAAAAAATGAATGAAAAAAAATAATTCATGGACAATATGTCTAACCTTAGATTGTTTGGTTTGAAATGCTTCTGGGATAAGGTTGAAAATGTATCATGTACATTGGATTTGAGACATATTTGTTCAATTTAAATAGTGGCATTTTTCAATAGGTCATTTAATTTGGAATGTTATTATTTTGTAATTATTTTGGAGTAGTTTTCATAGTGTAATGGTTTCAAATTGTTTTGTAGGGATATGGTAGGTTGAAAACCACATGTAATTTTTCATATTTGTGAAAAATGAGATTGAAAAAAAATGTTTATGATGAGGTTCAATTGGGACAAACGCAACATTATCAACCTTAGGATCGTAATTGGAAGCTTGAAATGAATTGTATGATAAATGGATTAGTTATTTGACAAATGTGTTGAAAACCATGATATGTTGTGCAATATGTGGATTAACCAAACTTAATCATCAACGTAAACATTTCAAAAAATAAAATAGTATGTATAATAATTTATATACTAATGAATTTGGATGTACACTTTATGGCATCGCTGATTGCTTATTATATGATTATACAGCTGCTTCAAATGGAAAGGAGAGATACATATCTTTAAAATGTTATATTGAAAGTGATGCACCAACATATGTAAAATATGTTGTTTTTCAATAACAAATTTATATGAAAGCACTTTTGTCTAAACATCCATTTTGTATATAATTATTGTCTTTTTAAAATATTGGATTACATATACAAAAACAATATTGGGGTTTTAGCACATGTGAAATAATAGAGCTTCAATTTTATTAAATAGTCCTTTATTGAGTTGGGATGGTATTTTAAATAAAAACATATTAAGTCAAGATGTTATAAATATTATTTCTCCCCTTTTCTTTCAAAATATAAAAAGTAATCCATGTTATAGACAATACATGACTATTTTTGAACAATCTAATGAATTTAATAACATGTGTATTTTATCTTTAGATGTTGTTGATGAAATGATCAAAAAACATAACATTTCTAATAATGAATTTGGAAGTATACACGTTACTATTGAAATACAAAATTTATCACTTTTATTTTATTTGCGTTTTGATTCACAACATCCCATGACAAAGATTTTTTTTATTATGGGAAATATGACAAAAAGGTTACACAAAAACGAAGTATGTCATTAGAAACTTATAGTTCGACTTAATGGATTACAAGATAATAAAATATATATAGCTTAAAAAACTAGTGTATTTCCTTTTTCATTTCCACATGGATATGGTGCTTATGATGGTAAAATAACAATACATGAATATTTCAAACTTCAAATGAGTTCCTTATTTTCATCATTTACATTGTATGAACCATATTTATTAATCAGGTATGATCTTTGACAATCACATTAGTTGATTAAACATACTTCTAATAGTTGTTTAAGAAAATACACAAACCATTAAAATTAAAAATCTATAAATTATTAATGTTAAAATTTTGGGACATATAGTAAAATAAAAGCTTCCATCATCAATTCAAGGTTCTCCTACATGGCATAAATCACAATTACAAGATTTATTAATAATGATAGAAGAATTCGGTATGTTTCATTTTTAAAAACTTTTAACTATAAACAAAATGACATCAACAAGATGACCTAAATTTAATGATATGGAATATCTTGTTAAACAAATACATCAAAATATATCATGGAAAGATTATTCAATGGAATGTGCTACATTATTTCATTATCATGTAAACATGTTTACATCAACATATTTGGGTTCCCCGTTGTTTCACACTACCAACGATGATGATTAAATTATTTTGTGTGGACATAATAATTCTATTGTTTCCAATTTTGTCTTTTCAAAAAAGAAATTTTGTAGATTTCTTTATATGTCATTGTGTTCCATTAATACTTTTTACATTTTTATTTGTTGCGCAAAATATCAATGAAAATTCAACCCATTAGAAAAGTTCACAACAAGATATAAATAAACAAAATTAAAAAAAAATTGAAAAGGTGTAAGACAAACAAGAAAATACAAATAGAGAAAAACATTGAAACAAGACAAACAACAAGATACAAATAAACAAAAGAAAAGAAAAACATTAAAAGGGTGTAAGACAAACAACAAGTTACAAACATACAAAAAACATTGAAACAAAATGATAACAAGATACAAATAGACAAAAAGAAAAAAAAATTCAAAATGAAATTTGATATATGATGAATTGTAATTCGGAATGGCTTTGGAATTGTTGTAGTGACAATCACCAAAATACCCATCCTACATAAACCAGCTTCGATGAAACATTGTCATTGGAATATCAAATGACAATGGCATTTTAGGCAAAATAAAAAAATATGTTATACATTATGAATTACAACATTGTGGATCTATTCATGCCCATACCATGTTATGTGTTAATTAAAATGATTTTCAAAGAACAACAAATGAAATAATAATTTTTGTTCCAATTGTATTTGATAAAACATTTATTCCACCAAATGATAGTTTACTACTCAAATTATTTAAAATGATATTACGAAAAGAACTGCATGAATGTCAAATTGTTATGTTCAAAAAGGACATAATGAAACTTGTAAATTTGGATTTCTATATTTTCCACACATTGAACCTTTTTTTTAATTAAAAAAATGGGAATATTATAAACCACGATATGAAAATCGAAATGTTGTGCCATATCATCCAACATTATTACTACTTTGGGGAACACATTTGAAGATATTATGTATTACATCTTCTTATTGGTCTTTTTACCTTTTAAAATATGCCATGAAATGTGAACCACATGGAAAATTAAATTTGAATACAAAAAATGTAGAATGATTAGGTTTTTTAAATGCATCCATAACATAATTATAATTAATTTCCAATTTAATTATATTTAAACTTGTATCACTAGTAGAGGCAACACTTATATGTTTAGAAATACCAATTATATATAAAAGTTGAGGTATAAAATATATTAATTCAAAACCACCATTACTTCAAACAAAATAAGTTATAAAATAAAAAATAGGTTTTCATCCAATTGATGTTTATATTTTTAGACCAACTATCATGGGCATGAAAACAACCAAGTCTACGGGATTTCCAGAATTAAAACGATAACAAGGATATGCCTAATCCCAAATCAAGATCATGAAACAAAAAAATTAAAAATAAAAACATGACAAGTGTAGGATAATATTTCAACATGATTTCATTACAAGAAAGAAACCGGAACAAAATAAGGTTATGAAAAAAAATGTATTATTGAACAAACTAAAGATAATGGGGGATTTTACTTCTATTTATACCTATTAAGCACCTAGCTCAAGGAAGCTTTTCAAGAAACCTTCAACCCACATGTGGCCCATGTTCATCCATATGTGGACTATGAGTGAACTAAGATTCAATTAAAAGTGAATAAAGAGTTAATTAAAAACAAATTGAAAATGAACTAAGAGTTAATTAGAAGTGAACTAAAAGTGGCACATTTACAACATTTCTAAAGTAGTTGTCACATGTAACTACAATGCAACTCTTGAAAAAGTCAAACACGATTAATTACATATGTATGTACAATGTGTATAAATTATTGTATAGAAGACCCATTTTCAATTCATTTACAACTATAATACAATTAATTGATTTTTTGACAAGGCAATTTATTTATTAATACGCCATATTTTTAAGGGGATAGTTGCACATTAGTTGTAATACTCAAGAAATAGTTGCACAATAGTTGTGTATGAATTATTTTTTGAGTTTTGATTGTAAGGTAGTGTGGTTTCAATGGATGTGATTTTTCATAATGTTTGAATAGTTTTAGAAAATTATTATTTGGATATAATAATTGTCACCATGTATTTTCATTAATGACAAACACATGTTTGAATTTTTTATTCAAAAAAACTAGTTACATTATAGTTGCAAAATGTTAATACATATATAATATGTTTATGATAAGCCAATTAGATGAGATTGTATACATTGATTATTGTTGTCATTGGAACTCAGATGATGTCACCATGAAATCATGTCATTTGCAATTATTTGGTTTTTACAACTAGTTTTAGGTGACTAATGGATACTTAGTCGTTAAACATTACTTGTGATTAAAAACCATTTGCAAATATGAAATTTTTTCTAGTGCAATGATACATATCATATATGTGTAAGTCAAATGGAGTAGATAAAAAAATATTTACATATTATTTATTAGTCAAATAGAGTAATGAATATGTAATAAATAAGATATACATGTCATGTAATGTATATATTTACCCAAATGTTTACCCCTAAATAAATGCATGTTAAAAATTTACCCACCCAACAATTGTTAGATTACACAAATAAATTTATTTGGGCTCCACACTGCTTTGCATTACCAAACAATTTGTAATCAATTTTGTCTTTTTAAAAAAAATTTATAAATTTTACTATATGTAATTTTGCTCTATTAATATTTTTTTTCATTCTTGATTTGGTAAGCAAAATCTTAATGAAAGACTAATTGATTAAATAAGTTCACAACAAGATACAAATAGACAAAAAAAAATTTCGAAAAGGTGTAAGAAAAACAACAAAATACAAATAGACAAACATTGAAAGGGTACAAAAAAAACAACAAACAAATTTTAAATGAAATTTGATTTATGATGAATTATAATTTGAAATGAATTTAAAATTATCATAATGATGATCACCAAAATTTACCCACCCAACAATTGTTAGATTATACAAATAAATTATATTTTGAAAGCAATTGGCCACAATATGATCAAGTCATTGGAATTCAACTAAAACAAGGCTAAATTATATTTTAAAATCACTTTGAGAGTTATATCAAAGATTATGCCAAGTTAGCAATAGGATGATAATAAAATTTAGTTAAACTTTCTAGTAGATTTGCATGCCATTGATGAAAACATTGTTTAAATCTCTTTTTTTCAAGTTTAATTTTTTTAAATGAATACATGTTTGAGTATTTTTAATACTTTAAAAGAATTAATGCTTTATAAATATTAATTTATGCATTCCATTTATTTACCTGAACAATGGTTATTCATCCCATGGATGTAAATCAACAAATTTTGTTAATTTTATGGATCAATGTCTCACATGTCATTCAATTTTTCTATTAATGGATTAAATGTATTTTTCATATTTTGACATTTAGTAGATGAAAGGTAACATATTTCATCCAACACATGACATTTTAAATATGAACACAATTTCACCCATTTGATGAAAAGATGGCTTTCTAGGTATGTTGTAAATCCAAGTTTTGGCTTATGTATGTGTTGAATCATTATTAAAATTATGAATTGACAACACATGTCTTATTACTTGGTTTTTAGATTCTTTTGTAGTTAGATTTTAATGCAAAAAAATACATAATGAATGTGTTAAAATATTGTCTTGATTTTATGATATTTGGGGAGGGGGGCAGGGGGGGGGGAGAGTAATTTAAAACCTGTGATTAGACCCCTCAATCATCTAACCATAATTAACTAATGCAACTTATGCCAATAAAATATTAACATGTGTGACATTGTTTCTAAGGATTGTTTTTTGCTTAAATGAACTTCTAATAAATATCTTCAAGCATTAACATACAACACATTTTCAATATACACACAATTTGAATCAAATGGATTAAAAATGAATTACAAGCATGAGTATAACTTGTATGCAAATGGTGTTGCTCGTTACAAATAAATAAAACACATAACTAGGTTATTTTTTATTACAAATAAGAAATCAATATTTACAAACTAACTATAATAACTTATACTAAAAATATATAATTAAACTACATTCAAATTGCACTAGATTTTTACCTTGAAATATCAAAGACAAAAGCAAGTTTACTTTGGATAGATGCAATTTGAAGGATTCAATAAGTCATTTTTGGAACAATAGAAACTAATTTTTGGGTTTCAATTGGTGAAAACTTATCAACACAAAACATGGCTAGTGTAATTGGATTGTCACAACCAACCAAATTTAATATGTTTTTGGTCCAGAAAGGAAGTGTTGTCATTCCTACATTGTTGGTATTACATCAAGCATGAAATTCACAATAACATAATGTTTAAAAATATAGTAAAAAAAAATACAAAAATTATTTGTGTAAAGCTTTTCAAAGAATCAACAAGTTTTTTAAAAACATTGCAACTAAAGAAACCAAATACTTGAGGTTTAAAAAAACACATAAATCAAGAAATCATCAAAATTAATGTACATTTGCTTGAAAAAAGAAATGTTGACAAATGTTACAAATTTCTTTAAAAGATAGATGTCCAATAAGTCATTTGTATTTTACAATCACATTTGAATCACAACAAAAATCAAAGTCTTAGAGGTTCATTTTGGTATTTTGTCATTTTTTAGTAATTTTTTGAATCATCTTCAAAATATTGGTTACAATTAACACACAATGAACATGAACTTTAAAAAGATACTTACAAGAAACACACAATCAACATGAACTTGGAATCCTTTGAAAATTTACAATACATTGAAGTTTATTGAAACATATATATAAGCAAAGTTCACAATGAGGATCCAAAGATTAATCATTATTGAATAAATCCTTCATGAAAATCTTTGCAAAGGTTGAAATCAATATCAAGAAGTTTATATAACTTAATTTTACAATGAATAAAAAACCTCCTACGAGGATGTAGTAGAATGCTTCTAATGCAAATGTGAAGATATGTAAAATGATGAATAGAATGATTAATTAAGATTTGTAAAAAATGATTGAACATCTTTTCACTTAGTAATTGATATTTCACTCTATGTTGTTCATTAGCTTCAACTTTGATAATTATGTCCATGGCAACTACAACAATGCAATGAACTTTCTCAAAATACTATGGTTATTTATGAACACAATAGTTTCATCAACACACATGTATTATAAACTTTCCTTGTTTGAGCATGATGAGTCATGCAATTGCAAAATCAAGCATTTTTGGAAGGCTAACACTAAAATAATAATTATAATTCACTTTCTTGAAAGATGAAATGTAAATGGAACGTAAGAAATTTGAGTAAAAAGTCTTGTGATTAAACAATAGGTGGAAAATATGTTACAACCTATCATTTTTGAAAGCAATAAAAACCATTGATAAAAGGTTTTGCTCCTATTTGCATTCCAATTTCATTAACCATTTTAAGTTATCCATCATTAGGTGAAGATCCTCATCATCAACATCATTCACATTTTCAACTTGAATGCTTTCATTAACATTTAAAGGATAAATCAAACAACTTAAGAGCTTCATCATAATTTTGACCTCAAGGAAAAATCCTTCAAAACCATAATTGAAGGGATTTTCAAACCACCAAATAGCAATAATAGTTTAATCAATTGGATTCAACAAAATTAAAATTTTGTTGGTTGATTTAAATGTGGGAACTTGCAAAGTATAAATATATTGTATCAAAATCCAAAGGGACTACAATCATGTCAAGTTTGGAACTTCAACATCAAAGATTTCCAATGACATCGATAATCAAAATTATAAATTGTAAAAATTAGGGACCAAAATTTTTATCAATAATATGAATTCACCGCAATGATGCTTGTTGGATTGACATAGTTGAGGATAATTAATTGCTCTTCCACCATAATAATAATAACTATGCATTCAAAAGTCATGTTGAAAATCAATGTTAGGTTCATTATGAAGCCCTTACAAATGACGACCATTGCAAGCTAAAGATTGAATAGTAGTTTTCACAATGCCATTAAAGCAAGTTTCAAGGGATTTGTTAGGTTTAAACCAATGTTGAGAGGTTCTTTGATTTCGAGTGTTAAACCTAAGGGTTTAGGTTAGGGTTTTTATGATCAAAACTTGGATTTAATAATATGATACCCTTTTGGTGAAATTAACAAAATATTAGATTATGAAACTATCTTTTGTTAAAATTGAAATTGGAATTGAAATGTTGAAAATAAACTTTTGAAAACAAGTTTAAGTTCTTAAGGTAGACATATTAAATGCTTTTGAAAAGAAATCAAATAGGTTGAACTTTTTTGAGTAGGTAATCAATTAAAATTCTTTATAAAACTCAAGATCTTCAAAAAAATTAATTTTAATTTGTAAATTTAATACCTTCATAATTCTTAATTGTAACTTGTTATAAAACTTCAAAATTATAAAATTTCCAACCTTGGGAGTGTGTACATGGAACCATACCTTGTGTTTTAGTAAAGCCCAAAATGTTTTTAATTAATTTTTTTTTTGCCAAAACCAAAATAACAAGTTAGTTTTTTTTTGTAGCGAATTCAAATCCACACTTGGAGAACTAGCCAAACAAATTTAAGAGTTAAAACCAAGTTATATGTTCTTTCAAACTAGCAACATGTTCATTCAAAAAAAGGAAAAACTAGACAACACTCATTTAAATCTTTAAACCTTTCTTACATTGCTTTCTTACATCGCAAGAAGAAACATGTTAGAATTATGTGGGAATCATTCCCAAAATGAAATGCTAGACTCACCTACCACTTCAATCCTAAAGCTCCTTATTTTGAAAATGCCGCCCACCTTGGGGTTCTACCTCACACCAAAGGACTCACTACCACCACCTTGTGTAATGCAAATTTTAAATAATATCCCCCTTGATTTTCACCAGTAGAGGGAGGGGCACATTTAAGAACCATCCCATACTTTGGGGGGACTCCCAAAGGCATTTGTGACATCGAACAAAATCCTTTGCAACCTATTAATGTTTATTTTAAAGATTTTTCAAAGTGGCTTTAGTCGCTACTATATGCTTGAATTGCCAACCCATGTGGCTATAAATGCATGGTTATCTTTTGATTAGCTATACATAAAAAATATAAATAACATATGGTTATTTTCCCTTTTGACATGTGGTGTAATTTTTTATTTCAAGATGCATTGGGTATGTGAATAGTGGTTATTTTGGATTTAACAAAGTCTAAATTTAGGTTATAATAGAAAAACTTTTGGAGCCATTTGGCAAGTGTTGGAAGATTAAAATGGCAAAACTTGGCCAAAAAAATGACAAATCAAGTGAGGGAGACTGGAGTTGAACTTTTGTCCCAAAAGACACTACACCCAATGGAAACACACGGTTCTAACTTGCAAGCCACACATTAGTTCCATGTTACACAAAAATAAAATGGGAGGGAGGAGGAGAAATTTACCTACCATTCAAATTGGTTGGCATCATGGAAATTGGGGGTCATTTGTTCCAATGAGCCATTGAAACCAAAATACATAATATTCAATACATAAGACCCCTTCTTGATTTCTCAGCAATCCAAGCTATTATGACATCATCATTTTAAAAAATGGTGAAAAATGGTTGTGTAAACATATGCACCACCAAATTTAAATGCTCCCAAAGTTGATTATGCAATCTTATCTTCATGAATGTTAGTGTTGATAAAGTTTTTTCATCTTCCATAGATCATAATTTGAATCGTTTGCAACTTTGCCATTTTCATGAACTCAAAGAATCAAACATCTAACATCACATTGGAAAAAATATTTTTCCAAAGGATTTAAACATCATATTGAGATCCATGGGCTAGTCCATCACCCATTGAACATTGAACATCATGGTGATCTATAAAAAAGACTACAAATCCAAAATATTACATTAAGAATTGTTGAGATGTAAATTTGGGTGGATCCAAGCTTCTTGGGTTGATAGTAAAAGCCTTTAATCAAGATAGTCGTATGAATAGGAAAAATATGTTCATATGAATATTTTAACCAATACTATGAATAAACCATCCCGAAAAGATCCATCACATCTTGGGTAAGAAATAGATTTTCAAGTTCATCATTAACCTTGGCTACTACTTCAAAACATTATCTTTGCACATGCAAATTAATGGTTTGCTGAAAAATACACAAGTCATAGGCACATAAAGTGATGTCTTAAAACAACAAAAATGCATTGTGATGAAAATGCTAGCAATTTGGAAATTCAAGTTTTCCAAACTAGTATTCAAATCAAATGCCCATTCATGCATGACCACATTTGATGTCCCATTCAACAAGTTCCAATATTCATCATTAATTGAATATGTCATTAATGTAAACATTATTTGGGTAATGTACTAGCAATAGGGATTTACTTAACACAACTTGATTCTATTAAGAAAATTACATACAAAACACTACTGAAACTAGCAAAATATAATCAACTCGTTTAGCCCTTCAAATATGCATCACAAACTCACAAGGCTTCATAGGTTTGTATAAATTTTGTGAAAAATCTAGTTATCATAAGTTCATACAAAAATTTCGTAATTTTATGCAAAATTAAATTGTGATAATTGCATGGATTCTTGATAAAAAAACACATCATTCATATAGAAGTAATACACACACACACACACACACACACATGTATATTTATAATTTTGTTTTTTTTGTGCCCTTTTGACATTTTGAAGCCCATAGATTTTGCATGAACATATTGTTTTACAATTTTTGCATGGATTTTATTGAAATTTCATGATATTGAAAGTTTGTGATGTGAGCATGATACAACAAAACCCCAACATTACCTCCAAGTTGCAAAACACATTTAAATTATGAAAACTTGGTAAAAGTGTTGACATTTTAATGCCTTTTCAAAATTAAGGCACAATACTTAAATAAAATTATTTTAATTGGGAGCAACATCGAAATCTAGTAGGTTTTGATGTTCCTCAAAATCCACCAACCCTCTATTTCCATGATGTTGCCCAATTCAACAAACTCCTAAATGTTTTTTTTACTATGAAAAGAATATGCATATAAATTTTACAACACATCTTCAATTCCTTTGGATCATCAAATTGGTGCACCATGGGTCATACAATGCACATAGATAATGAATGGTGCATTTTGATCCTTTGATTGGACTATCATACCTATTCTAACAACTTGAAAAACATCCACCCCATCAACTCCAAATGTGATTAATTTGGATGCAATTGTTTTTGAAACTAAATCACCAAAAAACACCATGTGCCACTCACCAAAATGTATTTTAGATTATTGGAAGTGGCCCCACCAACAACCCTTTACAAGGGTAATAACAAAAGAATTTGTTGCCAGTCTTCAACCATGTAGGCATGTATGGAAACTTGGGATTGTTAATCAACAATTGTGTTTTCATCATAAGAAATCTAAACAAATGTAACACCTTCAACCAAAATTTTGGTTTTGATGGTTGACAACCACATCATGCATGTAATTAGATGCCATTTCCAAACCAATTGCATTTGATTATGGGCTTTTAAAAAAAATTAACATTAAAAAAATCTAGCAACTTGCTCATACTCTTGTAATCAATCATAGAAATCAACATGTGGAAATAAATAGAAAACTAAACAAATTTCTTCTTATTCTTTCCAACAATAACATGGCAAACTTGTTAAGCAAATGTATCCTTCATGGCTATAACATACAAATGTTCATTCTTCACATGGACAAAATCCTTGTGCATGTAAAATTGATCGTTAATTTTATGAACTCCAAGGATTGTAGCTAAGGCCTTTCTCCTACCACCATGCTTCCAAAGGTTATCCAATTTAATGGCCAACAACTTTTCCTTGTTTGTTATTTTGGTATAAACCTTGCATTTTACTCGATGCACCTTCCCATGTGCATTTGCCACTAGTTCAACCCATGGAAGTTTTGCATTGCACACATCGTAAAACACTTTCTTTTGCTCATATTCCTTTAGTTTCCTCTTAATCTTTTCAACAAAAATCCACAAATCAACATTAAACAAAAGTTCAAGGTTGGGGTTTGGTTGCTTCTAAAGGATGTTACATTTTTTGACTCAATTTTTAAAAAAACCTTATAGAACTTAAAGTTTTGAAAAGGTTTCAAAGGTGTCATGGTCAATGAAAAAATTGAGATAAAGGGACAATAAAAGCAAAAAAGCAAAAAACCTTAAACTTGACACTTAATTGAATGTAATGATGTTTGACTGAATATAATGAAAAAATAACAAGAGTTTTTGAAATTTTACTTACAATCATTACTTTATAAACCTCAATGGCTAGAGCCTTTTTAATGATTTGCAAGTCATGACTTGCAACCCCACCCCCATCCCAAATTGACAATTTGTGAAGCTTACAAGTTACAACACACATCAAATCCTAATGCAATTCATAGCTTGAAGGTGGGAATTAGGATTCAAACACCAACCAACATTGAAAATCAATAATATAAGGCACAACAACAATAAAATTTTACAATAATGACCATGACATCAAATGCAAATTACAATAATAAAAGCAAAGATCCTATAAGATTTTGAACTTTGTTCGTGTTAAAGCCTAAAATTTGATCATTATTCACCAATGCAACGCCATGATTCACTTTGCTCAACACTAAGCTTGCATTTTGTCTTTAATGATGAGAGAATTGAGATTCACCTTCAAAGCTTGCAAGTCATTGCTTCAGTGGTTCCTTGGACATTGAATAATGAATTCATTAAACTAACAATCTCTAGAATTAAATTTAACAATTTGGTGATGACAATCTTAGTTGCATAGTCGATGATGGTGAGAATGCCCATTTTGTACATGACAACAAGCAACAAGCCTTATGTAACACTTGTCGCTTTTTTAATGAAAGACAACAACTAGTATGAGTAGATATTGATGATAGTGGATGGTGCAATGGAACCATATTGTGGCTAGAGAACTGTTTACCTCTCCATGTGGAATGATAAGCATTAGGGTTTAAAAGAAAATGTAGGTGAAACATGGTCATGAATATGTAGCCTTTAGGCAAATTTGCTTTAATTTTTACCCTAATTTTTAAATTTAAAAGTAGATGGCATAGATTTTAAGTTGAATATTGGCAAGATTTCAACATTAAAAATAATAATGTAACCTATCTAGGCCATGCATTGTTAACCAATAGGATAATGGCCTCAGATGAGATGAGAGCTTCTAAGAATGAGGTCTTGTTTGTTAAGCTCTCATATTTGAAATCCCAAAATTGCGATATTGCCTATTAGGCTTTCATTTCTAATGTCCCATGAGTGAGGCCCCTCGTAGGCTCCCTCTAGTCTTAGGCGTTCATCCTTGAGGTCCCAAGAATGAAATCCCACCTATTAGGCTCTCTTTCATCTTGGGCTTTCAAATTCGAAATCCCAAGAATGACCTGCCTCTCGAGCTCTCATATTTGAGGTCCCAAAAATGAGATCCCACAGGTTGGGCTCTCATCTTCGAGGGTCCCAAGAATGAGATCCTGCCTGTTGGGCTGTCATCTTCGAGGTCCCAAGAATGAGATCCCGCCTGTTGGGTTGTCATCTTCGAGGTCCCAAGAATGAGATCCCGCCTGTTGGGCTCTCATTCTTGGCTCTTCCTCTCCTTCTTGGGCGTGAGCGGTGCCGAGGGTGTCGAGTATAAGTCCCCACGGCGACGTTAAAACCTCTTTTGCTTGTTTTGCTGCATTTCTTTCTCGATATATTCTGTGCACAAGGGTTTGTGGACCGTCACCATCGCCTTGCTTGTTGCACCATCTTCCGCATCTTCTTCTTCTTCGCAACAAGAATAGCAACAGCCAGACACACAAGGATAAACAGGAATTAGCGTCTCCGCTTTTTTTCAAGTATTGTTTGCTTTTCTTGCCTGATTTTCAACCCGATCTGAACTTTTGCTGCTGCTGCTGCTGCTTCTTCTTCTTCTTCTTCTTCTTTGGCTATCCTAGTCTATCTGTCGTTGTCCTCGTTCTGTTATTTTTCCTCTTGCTTGTCGTTGTTGTTTTATTTGTTCTCTTTCTTTTCTCCTTGATTTTTCTGGTTTTTGTTTTTTGCTTTCTCGGTTTGTTTGCTTGTGCGAGCGCTTTGAACCAAGGAATAATTTCGGCAGTTATAAGTGCACATCAGAAGTGCACTATTGGTTTCCGCTGGAGCAAAGAGTGGAGTGGCATTATTATTATTTTTCTTGTGTTACGGCTGAACCAGCAGCGTTCGGTTTTGCTGCGAAGATTTGAACGAAGGCGATTTCGTCTTGCTGCACCTCTTTTGAGAAAGAGCGAAAGTTCGTTCAGGTGCCTCATCGTTATATCTTTTTTTATTATGTTTTGAACTTCCTTCTTTGTTGCATGCTTCTTCTTCTTCTTCTTCACCGGTAAAATTCTAGTTGTATTTAGCGCTTCAGGATCAAAGATTAGGGTTTGTTCGTGTAACCATCTTATAAGCGGGAAGTGTTTTTATTAGAGTAACTGAAACGCACTGTGGTGACCTTGCATTTTGTGGCGCTTTGATTCAAGGTGAGTACTTGAGCCAAAGGCGTCTCTTTTCTGTATGTCTGAAATATTTTACCTAAAGAAAGGCCTTAGAGATTTGTCCTGAGGGCACATTGATTGAGAAAAGGAGGGCTTCAGCCATAAACATGGGAAACCCTAAATTGTCCAAAACAGGAGTTCAATTGGGATTCAATCATGTCTGCTCAGTACAATTGACATGATCAGATTCAAGATGGAGACTGCAGTATAACAACATCAAGTTCCAGGATTGGGATTTGCATGGTTGCTAATTGCTCACTTCTTACCATTCCCCTGCTTGCAGATTCTGGAGCTGGATACCTCTTTATACTTCACTTTGCATTTCAAAGAATCTTCAGGTGTGTATGTAGACAGCCACCAAGCTCATCACAAACATTGTTGGGGAAAGAATTATCAGTAAGCATATGTCAGTCACTTTCATCACATTGAGTGAGGATGATATTTATTTCTTGGAAACAATCCCAATTCTCAATAATCCAGGGTTATCGTAGTTGTAGAGCTGAGCTGAACTGCGGTCTAGTCATGCTGAATAGGATTCTTCTAAAACCCTAAGTTCAAACTGAGATTTCCTAGTTTGTTGAAGTATTCTGGTGCTTTTTTAAGACAGGTCGGTTGACTTCAAAATCATGTCTCTTGTCTTCTGCCATGACTAGATGTGCTTACTAGGACATGTTGAGGACCTAGTTGGTGGATCACAGTGTGTGTGACACTAGTGCCTATGGCCAAAATCCTTAGCAGAGGTTTTAGTGTTAGGTTTGCTGGAAGTTTCATACAGTTTGTAATTTGATGCAAAACAAGGTCTAGTCTGGTATTGCTGGTCTAATGTGACTAATGAGGTCATGGGGTGTCATGTCTGGAGCAGTGTGTATTAAAATGGGATCTTCATGGAGCCAGTGGACAAGGCCTTCATTCCCAACTATCCCAAACTTATCAAAACTTCTATGTGCTCCACAATGATGCAACAGAGGGTTCTTACACAACAATATGCATCATGGTGCTGTTTTGTGGTGAGTATACAAACATCCAGTTCATTTACTTCTAAGTTGTTTCTTGTGCTTCTTTTGAGTTTTTTGGAGACCTTTTTTTCTTGTGTGTGTGTGAATGTCAAAGGTGCAGAGTTGTTGATCCATGTGTCTGGAGACATGCTTGTGCTCATAAGGACGATGTGTTCATGATTCAGCACAGGCATATATCGGCACTTTTTTGCCAACTCCTCGCAAGGTGTCTTCACATCAACAATTTTGCAGGAAAGCTTTGAGCAAATATGCCACAATGCAACTGAAGACTTCAGGATTAGATCTGTAATCTGGATTGCTGTAAGAAATCTTCTACAGCAGGGCAAGAAGCAGTTAGAGCATTATGCAGAAGTCAAGGATAACCTCCTGGACAGGGAGGCACAGGCACATGCTTTACCTGGTTTGATCACTTTTGACAATATGGAGACTTCTGCTAGCCATGAACCCAGCTTCTTGAATACTGCGGGGGCGACAATGGCCACAACTATTGTTGGTGCTGGGCCAATTGAAAGTATGTCACCATCATCACAATGTGGTGATATTTTCAAGGAATCCTGTGATGAGAAATCTGCTCGTATAACACAGAACCTGTGTGAAGAGGGACATGACAAGAATACATGTGGCAAGGGAACAACATGCAGCATTATCCCAGTTTCCTCTGGTAATGTCCAGGATTTGGTCATGTCTGAGAAGCTGAAGATGGAGTTTTGTCGCACAAATAGAGATATATTTGAACAGGCTGCCATCCATGAACTGGACTGCAACAGTTTAGAGGTTGACATTATGGAGTGGGCAGATTCTGATGATCAGCAGCATTGTCCTGTTGATCAAGCAACAGAGGGCTCATTTGAATCTACTGATAGTGGGTTTGAGAGTGAAACTGGAGTTGACAGAGTGCTGAGGGGGGTTGAAGTTGAATCAAACTTGCGAGATGGTAATGGGGCGTCAGTTCCACAAGAAGATGAAGCAGAGGGGACTCCCAATGAAAGGCAAGTTTAGATCCTTTCTTGTTATCATCGTCCTGTGTTATGGCTAAAATTTGTAGTTGCATGGTGAAAGTCAATATATCCCTTGTCTAAGCTGATTTGGATGTTCTGTGGTGTTGAATTTGGTGAACAGGAACGGCAAGGCACTGGATGCAGATTGGAAGTTGTACAGAAGGGGCATTGAGTGGAGGTGTCGCTGGTTGGAGTTGCGGATGCAAGAGCTTCAGTCACAAGCTAGTAGGTATGATCAGATTTTGGAGGAATTAAAGAAAGTGAAGACATGGAGATTAGACAGAGTGAACGGGGAGGTGTCAGCTGCCAGAACTGTACCACTGGATTCAACTCCACAAAAGCATCGACTACTTTCCAGCAAGCAACATAGAAAGCCAGTGGATTTGATTGACATTGATGCCTACATGGCACGCCATCCTCTGTTTTCACGATATGGTACTACTTGAGATTCATATCCACTCCTCTTAACCTTTTCTTCTTCCAGTAGCGTAAACACAATTCTCCTGCAACTGTTAGTGTGCATGAACTTCCAGTTAAAAGGTGTACCACTTTTTTGTTTTGCATGTTCTCTATGGTGAATTAGGCCAGAGGCTTTGTTGTGGCCTCTTACACAAAAAAGCAGTGTTTTCTGGTTGAACCATTTTGCATTTGTGATTGAACTCAATTAGAAACAATTTTTTCTCTCCTATTTCTCTCTGTTATAATGAGGGGAGCTCACCTATGCAATAATTGCACATTCATCAGGAATCTGCAGAATTTTATTATGTTTGTGGAGGTTTTTCTTGGACACCAGACAGGCACCATGGCATAAGTAGACCTTGTGTCACCTCCACTTAGCACCTCCCAAATCTTGAGCATAGGCACCACTGTCAAATGGATAATGTATGCTCTCACAAGCAATACTCAGAATTGATACCAAAAGTCAGCAAACTATTTCTGGCCTTCACTCTGGAAATGATGAGGTCTACTGTCACCTTCTGACACTGTTTTCCCCTTGCTGTTTTTGTATATCCTGCAGATAAGAAGAGGAGGCAGAAGTCTGAGGATGGCGAGGAAAAGATGCATAGCCAACAAAATCAGCAGACTCAACTGATTGGTGTGCAGCTAAACATTTTTGCTGTTATACATATGAAATGAAGTTAAGATGTAATTTTGCTACGTTAATTGTAAGGGATCTGCTTGGTCTGAATTAGAGTTTGTTTCAATAGATTGAGAGTTTAATCGTATTGTCTGTATTCTGCAGCTATCAAGGTGGAAACTCTGGCAGAAGAGGAGAATCCAGTGGAGCAACCAGTAGCAGGACATGAGGTTGGTGAACTAGAGTCCATGGAGCAACTGCTATGGCAGATTGAAGCCTTGCAGGCACGTGTAGAGAAGGCAAAGCATCAGCTGAATCAAGGAGCAATCCCCCGCAGGAACTCTCTAGTTTTGTTGCCTAAGTCTGCTGCTTCAAATCTATCACCACAAGTGTCTCAAGTTACCTTGCAACCTTCTTCAGTTCAACCCTTCAGGGTTTCCATGAGTGACACTTCAGTCGGGACACCTGTGTTATGCAATAGCAATTTAGTAAGGTCAAGCTCTGGGCATGGGCTGGTGGGAAAGAGGTCTTCAGACAACAACGTAGACAATACAGTTAGGTCTGCCAATGTAGGGGTAAAGGATATTGAACAAGTTCGGCATGAAGACATCAAGACCCCACAATGGCGGCTAATGGAAGATGCAGATCTTGAGCAGCAAACTCAAAATACATCCAGTGATGAGGTGGGCCTAAAATATACATGCAAAGCAGTCACAAATGGATATCTTTCTGCATTCATCTATCTTCATGAGATCTTGTGATATTATGGTCTAATGGCACCCATGACTGGTCGCCATAATGGTCTGCCACATCCCAAGTTGTCTTCATCATGTTTTTGCCCTTCACAGGAGGTTGTTCCATTTAACCTAGCAGCCTTTTGTATCAGCTTTGGAATGTATATTAGCAGAATGAAGGCCATCCAAGTCTTTGATGGTGAGCACCAAGTGGTAATTCATTGAGTAAAATACTGAGTAAGCTTTCAACCAGTCAGAGATTGTTGCTGATTACCTATGTGCCTGTCGTTCATTTCAGGAAACAGATGATGCCCACTACCATAGCAGGGATGCACTTATGGAGGTTAAGGAATGTCAGCAACAGTCTCTGCCACCCCCAAAGAAGATACTTGATGCAGACTCTGTGTCTGTGGGCACTGTTGGCTTGAAATTGGGCATTGGAAAGGGTGCTGCAAAGATTGCAATGAAGGTGAAGAGGCAGACATTGGCTCTCCCAACTGTGGCAGTTTCCACCCTAGCAAAAATTGCAGACTCAATTCCTCCAGTGAAAACTGTAGACCCAATCCCCAAGAAACAGCGAACCAAGAGAGAGACTACCCCCCGGTTTGTGGTTCCATCCACTAAGCAAGATGGACCACTGTACAGTCAAATTGAGTCTAAGGATGGTAGGGTTATCAAGATTGAACCAACTGATGAGATGGATGCTTCAAAGAAAGAGAATGGGGGACCTTCTCCAAATTGTCAAGGCGCTAATGTGGAGGATGCTTTCATGCAACATCCCCATACTGTAGATGATGAGGTAGATGCCACGCAAAACAGTGGGTCAGTATCAAAAGTGTCGGAACATCAATAGTTATGGACTGAGTGTGGTGGAAGCTGCAGACTTCTTTTAGGTACAGGTGCTGAACCTCTGAAAGCCAAATTGTCTTTCAATATCTGGATCTTGCATCTAAACAACTTCAGATGTAAAACTACATTGCACAAACTTTGACAGCCACCAAACTGCTCGTCCTCTTGCTGAAGAGAATCACAAATAGGTATTGAAACTACTGTTGTGTTCTCCAGTGCTTGTCTGTAGTGGAGCACCGGAGCATCAGGTGAGTGCACTCTACCTAAATGTACAGTTCTCCATTTCTTGATCATGTACTGGGTCAACCATCAATCAGCTGTTCAAAACTCAAAATTTGCAAGTCAAATTTCACCTTTGCATTATTGAGTGAAACTAATCACTTCAGTGATGCCCTTCAGTAGTACCCAGCTGGGGTATTGGCATTGTGAGGATAGTCCAGATCAGGGGCGTTACCTGATGTGATCAGCCTGGATGTACGTGCAATGTGCATCATCCACACCATTTGGGAGTTCTGTCATTTGATTACAGATTAAATGCTGATCATAGCAGCAGATCCCTTTTTCTCTATTAGGGGAAGTAGTACACCCAGGATATCCAGAACTTCCTGTCATCTGTTGTGATCTGGCACTGATAAATCATGACATGGCTTGTGAGTTGTGGGCTGGCATTGCACACTACTAGTAATAGGAGGTCAAATTTTAGTTGTTTGGGGCAAAACCAGATTCTCTTTGGAGTTGTGCCTGAACAAGTCATCTCCTTCCCAATATGGTGTACCTGTGAGTTGGTGTGAGGATCGAGTCACATGGTTTCTTTTGCTACAGTCAAAGCTCTCTTGCATATAATGAAATGTTGTGTGAGACAATTGATGTGGTGGTTGTGTACACCTTCATATTAGCCTCATTTTTGCTTTCTGCCCTTATTATTTGAGCCTTTTGATGATAAAATTGCTGGATTGCAAAAGTGGTCACAAGTAGTCCTGGAGTCAATGGTCAATCTGCCTAGGATGGCTTAAGTTGCTTAAGTATTGGATCTTGATGCCTTGTGAACCTGGGCTTGTGATCTGTTCTTTTTCAGAAATGTTGATAAAGAAATCTCTTTTTCCAGCTTGGCAATTGATTAGAAGTTAAAGCCTATTTCATTCCTATGTTTGCAGCAGTGCCCTAGGTGAGCATCTGATGCCATAAGGAAAGTAGTCTCTTTTCCCCCTCCTTGCATGGGGCTTTTATGCCATGAGGGTTCATCATGATAATTATAGTTCATCTTCCAGCTCCTTTCAGAGCAATGGTGCACACTTGACCCTATTGTAGGGTCTGGATTTACAATGTATCTGGGTCAACAGTTTTTGATTGCATGGAAGGTACAAACCCTTGTGGCTGCAGATCTTGGTGTCCCTGACACATGGAGGTAATTTTTCTACACTGCCATAGACTCTTATTAGAACATAGAAGCTAAAGTGTCAACAAAAATGAGGCCACAGTTTTTATGCATATGCACATTGTATTCAGCTTCAATGGCTGCAACTCATTCTACTCATATTGCTGATATCCTCCATGAGATGTTGCTCCAATTTTGATTTTACACCCATTTGGTACTGTTTGCTGTTTGTGCTCTGTGCAGAGCAAAACACAACACACCACACAACATTAGTTTTCTATCTCATCTCAGTACAAAAGTTAGTTCCACGAGTTGACTACTGAACTGAATGCATTACAGCTTCTTAGAGGTTGCCTTGCACTAGAAATTGCATGTAAGAAGTGAAACAACATAGTTGCATTTTAAAGAGTAAAATGAGAATCGTATGTAGGGAAGTAAAAAAAGAAATTGCATCCAAGATGTAAACTGGGAATTGCATGTAGAGAAATTGCATACATATGGCGAAGGAAATTGCATTTAAGAGGAGAATAGCAATTTATTCATAAAAAGTGAAAAGGAAATTGCATGAGTGATTAGGCATTAATTACAATTTTTTTTTTTTCAGGATTCCATTATCAGATACTATAACAGATTTCAACTCTTAGTATGTGTTTCAAAACTTCTTCATTTACAAGTTTGCAAAGAAACCAAATCAAATGCAAAATTCGTTCTTTACAGTTACATTTCTACCTTGAACACAAAATCTTTTTACCATAGCACCTTCAAATGTAGCAGGTCCTGTGTGGGGAAGTCTCTATTAAGTTCATTTAAGTATAGAAAGATTTGTCCAAGACAGACAATTCCAAGACACATATTTGTACTGACTGAACAGTCACTGACATAATTTCTCATACAAGCTTATACCTAAGCTTAGGCTACAACAGAAGTTACTTACTGTGATTTTAAGGGATGCCCAACCAACTGTGATCTGCGGCACTTCTCACAAGACCTCAAAAAGTAACATTAGTGTCCTACCCATGAGTAGTAGATGAACCAGAAACAGTTTAAATCAGGAACCTCTCTTACCATTTTACAGCACAAACTTTCAGATTCCACATGCATATGCTTTGACTCCTGGCTGATAGAATGACTGGTTTTGGCATTATAAACAAATCACCAGTTGAATGTCAAATTCCTCTTGCATGTGAGGATAGAACTTATAGTCTCCAAAACAAAAAACTGAACTCTACCTCTAAATCATCTATCGGAAAAACCAACAAGCAAGTGGCAGAAACACTGTACATCAAAGTGAGATGCACTTCCTTTGACATGCCTACTCAATTGAACGTGAACACTAACAAGCTTGGGCTAAAACTCAAAATAAGACGACCAGACCCTGTACCCACCCCAAACTTCCAACTTTGAGACAGGCCAAAGATCTGCATGCACTAGATCTACTTTTACAGAAAGTTGAACGCCTAATAGGAGGCCTCATAATGTCATCATAGCCTGTGGATGTGGAAATTCCACACCCCTTCACCCCACCAAAGTCTTTTACACAAAATATGAATCAAATGTTCTTTCACATTAACATCCTCCTGCTGTGTGTCGACGTTTGCCTCCATGTTGCAGCAGTGTTGTCAAAGTCCATCAACATCCGCTTCGTAGAAAAAACTGGCTCAGAACACCTTTTGGAGCACACAAAAATATACAACCTCCTTCCTCCCTGACTCGGACCCATGGTTCTTCATCCCCTGGTTCATATCCTCTCCTGCCCACTCTCTCTTAAAAGTGTCTTTTCATTCCTCCTTGGCTCTCATCTGCTCGGACCCTTGGCCTCCTTCCCTCTCACCTAAGTTAATCCCCTCTCCCTCTCAATAGAATACCCAGAATTAACTACATATACCCCACACACTCTAAAATCCCAGAGTCAAAAATTTTATGTCCACAGATTCAAACTTACCTCCAAGGCTAAGACATTTTTCGCAAGAGGTTCCTGTACCCACTCCCGACACAGGTTAAGAGAATTGTCCCTGAGGCAGGATCTGGTTCTATGTGAAACTGGACTCCAAGAAACTCCTTGATATGTCTGAGTGTCTGGATTGCATATGGCGACAGCTTTCCCACCCTGACCTTAGAGACATCCTCTGGGCACAGGGCACTCAGGAGAAAAAGAAGCCCCTGATAAATACATGCAGAAACAAACAAGGCAGTCAACACATTGGTCTAAGTAACTCCATTCCAAACTAGTCATGGCAGCAGGGAACGGGATGAACCAGCATCTAATACATGAAATCAATTGCTAAATTCTACATGAGAACATTTCACTGGATATTCAGAGAAACTTTGTGCATTTTATACCATAAAACTGAAAACAAATTTTACATTGAACCTCACAGACAGGAAAGCGTACATATTGGGTAAACCAGCATTCTATAAGCAACGAGCAGTTTGAGAGGAACCAGTACAATTGAGATAAACAAGTACAGACCTGATGAGTGGAATCTATGACACCACCCTGCTTGACCTCTTCAAGCAGTTGTGTAACTGCTTGGAGTCCAATATCCTCTGGCACAACTGGGCCAATCTTTTCCATGGTCTCCTCCCCATCAGCTTTAGGGTGAGTAGCTGCCCCTTCTGCACTGATCAAACACCCTGTAGTGGTCTCTGCAACCAATGAAATTCCATATCCAGGAGACCTGCAACATGATTAAAGGTATAGTGAGATATTGGCCTCAAATGTCACAGATGGTTCTGCATTTTCAAATCCAGAAATTCTCCTTGCTCCCATGGGTCCTTACCACAGGCAGAGAAAGATAGTTTGAAGGACATTTCCCAGACATAACAAAGCTGAAATGGACTCCCACAGAGAACATACTTTCCAGATTCTTGACCAGAATAATGGTCAGTGAAAACATAGACATCTGGTATCAGGCGGTTGAGGACGCCTCGCACAGAATCCACCATACGGTTAGCCATCTGTGGTGAAACCCGTGTTGAATAGGCCACACCCCTCACCCGCTTCACCATGCCCACATCCATCCAATGTACTGCCTGCAATTCAGTTCAGAACAACAGTAAAAGATTAAACCTCAAACATAGCCCTTCACATCTGAAGGGTTTGCAAAGTGTTCTAATTCCTGCTAGGCAATCTATACAAAAAATGCCTCTAGAAAGAAAGGGCACCATGAAAAGGAGAAGGAGGAAAAGAAAAAATGTGATGAATGAACTTACACGAAGGCTGGGATGCACAATTGGAACTTTCAGGTGCACTTCTCCACCACCAAGAGGAGGTGCACCCCGCATGACAATCTTCAGTTCAAGATCCTCCACTGGGACACCAAACTGCCTCAGCAGTGGTAGAGTAGTGGTCCGAAAAGTGTCCACACTCGGGTCATTGTTATCATTTGTAATGCCTGCAATCAATCATTTTTTTCTCAATACAAAAATCTTTAATTCGGGACGAGGACATCCTTAAACAAGAGCTAACTGTACTCAACAATGCACATGAATGAATTGAAGAAGAAGAAGAAAAATGCTCTGTCATTGAAACGCCTCTCACCTCTGAGGGAGATTGACAACGGCTTCTTGCTGAACAGACCCAGGACAATCAGAGGTTCCAAAAAGTAGCCAATTGCACGTCCAGTTCCACATTCATGCACAAGGCGTCGACCACCAACCAGCATCCCCGGTTTGTACCTCAATTTCGTACCTGCAAAACAAACATAAAGCCAGTAAGAAAAGTTCATTACAAATCCAAAAATCCCTTCTGCATGCGTGCCTGCAAGCGAAAGAAGAGGAGGGAACCGACATTGTAGAGGAGGACATTACGGTAGCATACAATCAAATAATGCAATACATGCACCACAATGAAATGTATGCAGCACCAAGGAATTTCAGGCAGACAGAGCTAAATTTTCGAAGAAAACACATATTTCAAAGAAAAAAACCATCGTACCTGTTTCGTTGATCTCCACAATGCAACCGTTGCTGATTTTCTCCAACAACCGAAGGAAAGAGGCTTCATAGTCCCGCAAACCAGGGACAGAGTCTCGGGCTCGAATCTCATCGATACGTAATGTCTTCCCGGCCAAAGTTGCGAGCAACAAACGTTGTCTGAAATGCTGTGCTCCTGCCAACTTCACCACCTCCTGCTGCTCTTTCACCATCACCATACTTTCTTCTTCTTTTTCCCCTCCCAGTATCTTTCCCTTCTTATTCTTCAAAAAATCAACGACAAACTACTTCCCATCTTCTTTAGCAACAAACCAACCCCGCCATAGCTTCACATCTCCTCTCAGGATTCACAAGCACCTCCTCTCTCTCTCTCTCTCTCTCTCTCTCCCTCCCTCATGCTTCCCGCTTCCTGTTGGGAAAGCCGAGAGGCTTCTTATGGATCTAGCAGCTCTCGAATATATATATACATGCTGATCTGCTACTACCAATGTGACTTTCTGCACGACGAACAAGAAGAAGAAGCCTCGTCGTCCTCGTCGTCCTTTCTCTCCAGCCAGCGAGCGATCGAGCGAGCGCGCCGAGATGGCTCACACACACACACACACACACACTCTCTCTCTCTCTCTCTCTCTCTCTCTCTTTCCCTCTCTCTCTCTCTCTCACGCGTAGCGCATTAAACCCTAACCCTAATTTCTGCCCTAAAATCGAGCGGCTCCCGGTTCAAAAAAACGTGGGAGGGGGGGATGGGGGGGTGGGGAATTATGGCGCGCGTTTTAATTCTATCACTTTAATTAAATTTCTTTTTTATTGGTAAGTATAGTAAATGATGTATTTACTGTTGGTGTAATAAATGTGTAGGATACGGATATGTAGTAGAACGGGGCGGGGCCGGTCTTCTTCGAATAAGGGCCCAACATGGCACAAGACGAGACGGGATCCGAGTGCGCGACCTGAATCCCCCCACATCCGCCCCGTTCCCAATCATTGTTCGGCGTAAAGATCTCGTAGAATTTTAATACCTTCCATTTATTTTTTATTGAGAAGGAGAAGAGGCGCCTTAGGCGTAAGGCCACATTACTCCATTGCCATACCTTAGTTGTAAGGGCACATTACTCCGTTGTGGTACCTTAGGCCATGAGGGTGCATTACTCCATTGCGATACCTTAGGTGTAAGGGCGTAGTACTCCATTGCGATACCTTAGGTGTAAGGGCGCATTACTCCGTTTTGGTACCTTAGGCATGAGGGTGCATTACTCCGTTGTGGTACCTTAGGCCATGAGGGTGCATTACTCCGTTGTGATACCTTAGGCCATGAGGGTGCATTACTCCGTTGTGATACCTTAGGCGTAAGGGTTCATTACTCCGTTGTGGCATCTTAAGCATGAAGGTGCATTACTCTGTTGTGGTACCTTAGGCGTAAGGGTGCTTTACTCCGTTGTGGTACCTTAGGCGTGAGGGTGCATTATTCCGTTTTGGTACCTTAGGCGTAAAGGTGCCTTACTCCGTTGTGGTACCTTAGGCGTGAGGGTGCCTTACTCCGTTGTTGTAGAAATATGAATGGCCTCAACCATAAGGTGCCTCAACACTTAAAACAAGTTCTACTAATGATAAGGTGCCCTCCACATACACTAAATTCTACGGGTTCTTTTATGTTGGTGTAATAAATGATGTGTGGTTGGTTATAATGAATGTTTGCTCTTAACGTTTTGGTCCCATTCCAAATGGATCACCTTTCCCTTACACATAAGGTGCCCTTGGAGTCCTTTGAAGGGCACCACCTTATGCGTAAGGTCCTTGATGGGGCACCCTTCCACATACTCTAAATTATTTATTTATTAATTAATTTAAAAAATAGGTGTCCCCACCCCCCATAGATCCAACATTCATGCACTTCTCTTATGGACTTTTATATGTGCTATTGTTTGGGTAAGCATCCAAATTCATTTGCAAATAGAAAAAGGCTTTTGCTATCCTTCTCAATTTAAGTTCCTTAAGTGAACACAAGATTAAGTTAGAAAACCTTATGATCGCCCTCCAAAATAACTCGTGGACAAAAATCTTCCATTTTATTACAATTTACCCTTTTGCCATCAACATGCTTTGCACTAATTGAAATGTTTAGCCTTTTAAAATCTCCTTTTCCAATGCTTTGCAAAAATTTGATAGACACGAGTTAAATACAAGGATCGAAGAATGCAAGAGAAGAGGGGATACAATAAGGAAGTTCATGATTTGGTAGGTTTTTTTTTTTTTGGGCAAAACATTTGTTTTGATGATTTTTTTTACCCATGCAATTTCAATTTTGCATGACTAACAAAAATTAGGAATAATTTGCAATGCATGTATTGCAATTCTAAAAGAAGGAGGGGAAAAAAAAAACCACAATAAAATAATTTCTTAAATGAATTATGTTAGATATAGAAAGACATGTGCTATGTGTCTTTTCATATCTAAATAAGTGTATTTGGTAATGAGGTAGGTAGTTAGTTAAATAGAAATACATCATTTGTTTTTATTAGTGTGCCATGTGCCTTGGCCCAATTGCCAACTTATTATCTGACTAATTTGTCTTTTCAAAATTAGTTTTTATACCATAATACCTTGGCCATCTCAAAAACATGTTTGTTGAATGAATAATTAATTAATTAATTTTGAGGATTATATTTTAACAAATGATATATTCCCAAATATTGAATCATGTTATTTATTTTCCTTCAAAAAACATTTCTTGAACAAAATAGTTTTCGAAATTTTCAACATTATTGAAACTAATATGATTGATGTTGAACTAGCCCAAGTAATATAGTAATCTATTTGAATTTTAAATGATAATAATTATTCAATGTTTTATTATATGTCTCCAAAAAGACACAATAATTACTCAAAACTTGTTATCTCACACACCTTAGGTTTGAAAATTATGAAATTGTCTTCAAAAAATTCACTCGTCAAAGGCTTTCTAGTATTACTAAGTAGTGTCTTATTTTATTTTTGATTGAATTTTTACAATGTGGTGGTAAATGTTTTTGGAAACTTTTAGAAATATTTTTAATGTATATTCAAAAAAAAGTTAACAATTTTTGAAAAAGTTTCACTAAACATGGAACCATAATTTTTTAGTTTTCCTATTTTTTTATTTAGTTTTTTCCTGACTTTTTTTTTACAATATTATTCAATATTAAACAACTCCCACACCATAGGTGTAAATATTACGAATGCATGTCAATATGCCCTTTTCATTAAGGTATTTGCAAAAATACAAAGTGCACAACAAGGGGGAACATGGTTTGGGAGATTTCAATGTGACAAACAAACACAAAACAAAACAAATTACCTTCCTTTATTTAGATATTTATACAAAAAAAACATTCTCAATTGTAATTATATGTTTTCCACTTGTAAATGTTTTGGTTAAGCTATACTTGGATACTAGCACCCATGTTTTGGGCATTGGTTGTAACACTTAAAATTTTAAAATTATAAACATTAAAACTTTTTTTAATTAACAAATGTTTTTGAAAGAATTTTGAACTATTTAATTTAAGTGATAATTTGTGATTTTGATATCCTAACAAGCTTCATGAAAATTGTGCAATTTCTAAATTTTCAAATTTTATTAGTAGATTTTTTTCATACAATATTTTTTCTTTGAACCAAGTTTGTTTTGTTTGTCTATTGTGCAATATTTCTTAATCAAATTCAACCAAGAAATGACATCCATGTTCAAAATGGTCAACTTGTTTTAATCAAATGAGACATCCTATTATGCCACTACTAGGTATGTTTTCATATGTAATTAATCACCTTTATAAGACCCAAAATAAATGTAACCATCGTTTAATTTTTCATGTTATAATGTCAAAAATTACATTAATATTCCAAGGCATAGAAAAACATTGATGATAATATTTTATGGGAACTTGTGGTACGGTTTAGATTAATGAATCCAATGAAGATTAAAATATTAAAAAACACCCATTAAGCATTGTAAGAACTTTTATTCCCAAAAGACTTTTTAAACATGACTTTTTTTAAGGAAGGTTCTTTAAACATATATCTACAATATATAATATTACAACATCTTTTGGACTCAAATTTGAATTTTTAAAATTTTTTGAATGCAATATTCCTAAAATATTTCCGAAATATTTTGAAATATATAGTCATTTGAATGAAATGACCATTGATCTTATTAATGGATCGTTGTACGCACCAAGTAGTGTTACTGACATGTTATTTTTCGATCTAATTATAGATAGGTATTAGATGTTAAAATATCTACATATTTAAACAATTTATTTATCTATTATGTAATTTTTTATTTACTTATGTAAATAATGTACAACAAGATGTGAAATATAATGATGTATAGAAATCATGAAAACTCTACAACAAGAATAAAATCAATAAGATAGCCATGTATTTTGAACAATCAATCAAGAAACAATTACTATGCCATTCAAGTATGTCTTCCCATTCATTAATTTTTTAGGACCATCATCTTCTATCAATTACATTCACATTACAAACCCTTGTAACATTAATCTCATGAACAACATAAATAAGGAAAAAAACAAATTCAAGGAAGTAAATACCAAAAAAATAAGTTGGGAAAAAAATTTAGGAAAAAAACTGAAGAAAACATTCATGACAAAGAAAACAAGAATGCAAAAGAATATGCCAATGTGTGTTTTTGACAAACTTCATTCAAATCTCCCACTTGACAAGAACTTCACATTGGCATGTACAAATATGCAATTTTCCCACTTGTCAATTGAAGAAAACTATAATGAAACCATGTTAAGTAACATGCAAAGTTGATAAATTGGTCACTTTGTAATGCTTTTATGAAAACACCTACAACTTGGTTAGTCATGGAAACATAATACGTTGTGATGTTAACAAACACTAGTTTTTTTTTTCAAATGAAATAAAATTTAACATCAATGTGTTTTGTTTGTTTGTGAAATTTTGCATTGTGTATCACTTGAATTGAACTTTGGTTGTTGTAAAAAAAATGAATAGAAGTAAACTATGGATACCCTAGATTTTATAATAATTGTCACATCCACATGAATTCCTTGGTGGCAATGTAAATAACAATGTACTCAAATTCTATCATTGATATAGTTGCAATTTATTCTTTGTGGTTTCCCCAAGCAATTGGTCCATTATTGAGAAAAATAATAAAACAAAAACATGACTTGTAATCATTAACATTAGTCATAAAATTTGTCTCACTAAAGGCAGTGAAAACATTTGAGTGTTGATTGGGTCAAAAACAGAGAGATTGACTTGATGTCCCTTAAAATACTTGAAAATTTTCTTGAAATTAGCAATGTTAGAATGTTAACAAATTTAGTAAATTAACAAAAAATGAAATATCAAGAAAAGAGTGCTGCTATTAGCAAATTGTAAGTTCCTAATCATTTTTTTGTATGGAAAATCATGTTTTATATCATCTACAATGTTTGCTATTGCATTGAAATGAGTATTAAAATTAGTTGGTATGTTAGTTAATGTTGAGTTGTTAAAACTAAACTTGCAAATAATTTGCTCAATGTATAAATGTTGATCCCAAATAAAGTTGACGTTGAGGTCAATTTCTATAAATGTGAAGCCTTATATAAATTTCAAGCAAACCAATGGTGGTTTTAAAAACATCATTCATAGGATCAAGAATTTGTTTGATGCACAAGGAATCTACCAACAAATCAGTTCATCATCTTCAACAAAAATTGTGACGATAAGTTTTGGATTTGTGACAAAAACATAAACACACGAATTTGCAAAAGTTGATTGTAATTTATTTATGGTAAAAAACTTATGAAATTTGCGATTATAAATGGGTGATGTTTGATGCAAGCCATAGATTGACTTTTTCAAATGATAAACATGTTAAAGAAATCTTTGGTCTTCAAACTTTGGAGCTTGAACAATGTAGTTGTTTTTGTCAATTGCACTATGAATAAATGTTATTTTGATGTCAAATTACACATGACTTCCATATTTTCAATTGTTTTGATAGAAAAGATAATGTAGATTTGCTCTCAAAATGAATCACGAGAGAGTAAGTTTCAATGAAATTTTTTTAAAACATTGAAACAACCTTTAACAAGTCATGTTTTATAGCATTGAACAACACCATCAACATTGGTTTTGAGTTTAAAAACCAATTTACATTTGATAGTTTTTTTTGCCAAAAGGGAGTTTAACAAGATCCCAAGTGTGGTTTTGGAGGAAAAAATGGAATTCTTCTCCATTACCTACTTCCAATGTTTTGTTTTTGGTGAAACATGAGTCATTTTCAAGTTTGCTAGTCATCAATTACAATAGTGTGTGTAATACAAACCCAATCACCATATTGTTATGTTTGATGTCTCAATTGACTAATAATGATGGCATTAAGTTTTGCAATTGTGGTTGAAATATTTCAATAGGAATTAGCAAATGAACCACCAAATCAATTACCAAATTAGTAGTCATGTCATGAGAAGAAATTGTTCATGAAAAATTGATGTCATGAAAAAGCTCCAAAAACTCCTAGATAAACACGTAGATCTTATGGAACAATTGTTCTTGCAAAAAAATTGGGGAAAAAAAAATTGTTGTTAAAGAATTGTCAAAAGTTGTTGACATGAATGAGGCCTTGTTGAACAAATCATGGTGAGTGATAACAATTGCAAGCTTCTCAAAATCCCAAATTCAATAAACTTTCTCATTAAAATGACCAAGAAATAAACCTTTGTTACTTTTAACATCAAGCTTCTTACAAAATACTTTGGGTACATGTACAAAAGATGCACTCCCAAAAATATGTATGTGAGCAACAAAAGGCTTTGTACCTCTTCGCGCTTCAAATGGTGTGATGCCATTAAGAAAATGAATTTTGCTCCGATTGAGTATGTAAATTGCAATGTGAATAGTTTCAACCTAGAAATGAAAATGAACTCCATTGTAGTGCAACATGTTGTGAATTACTCACACAATAGTCCAATTGGGTTTTTTTTGTTATTGAATTGTGCTTAGTGTGTAGGTTGTACATTCATGACAAATGTTGTTGTGTTCCAAAAATTGAACAACCTATTTATTCACCTCCACAACTGTTGTGAAATGTAGTTATAAAATTTCTAGTGTGGAACACACATACATTGTAAACATTCAAATGTTTTGAGACGCATTGAACATAGAATATGATATGATAATTGGTATAATCATCCTTGAAAAGGAAAAAATACAAATAACTGTTAATAGATGTTACATTCATGGGGCCACAAAGATTCACATGAATTAATTCACTTAGAATAGATGCCTTATTGTGCACAATATTGGTAGGAAATTTTTGACAATGTTGCTTGCCATAACACATCCTTCACATAACAAATAATCAATGTCCTTTACTACTACAAGAAACAATCCATCAACCATGTTGGTTTGAAAATTTGATTTGATCATGTCATGAGGTAAGTGGTCTGATTGTGTGTGCCACATTGCAAAAGTTTGTACTTCATCAAAATGTGAACTTGTACCAAAAGATGCTACAAAGTTTGCTCGATCAAGATGAACAATCACTTTGACTTGAAATACATACATCATACACTTTAGGCTACATTACATGATGAATCAGTCCTTGCACCACATTTAACAATGTTCCTTATTGAAAACTGTGTTAACATTCCTCAATGTAGCTCTTATTATTGAAAACAAATTGCAACCAAGTCCAAGAACATACAAGACGTTCTTAATTCTCTCTCAATTGTTAGTAATAAAGGCTTGAAGCAAAATGTCTCCAATGCCTTCTACCCAACATGTTTTATTTAATATCCCTTCAACTTACCATTGACCTATGGGAATTGGCTTGAATGAAACTAACCAATTACGTTTGTATGTCATGTGGATAGATGATCCATTGTCAACTAATCAAAGATTGCTACCTCACACCAAAACATTACTCACAAGCCATGAAAGGTTTGGTGCAAAAATGACAATTCACATTTGGATGTATAATCTGAGAATCAAAAACATCATTCACCACAAAAGCCTCCAAATCATTATCAAGCTAAAAAGGTCACTTGCCTAACAATGTTTTCTTCATTTCATTCTTTTTATGTTATTCATAAGTTCGTTTAAAACATTTTTGTTCCTAGTGGCCAATTTATCCACAATTGAAACATTTCATTTGATCATTCAATTTTAGAATTTTCATGCGACATCCTTCTCTTTGTTCAAAAGTGAATAGAGGTCAAGGTTGGGAACTCCCATTGCCTTTTAAGCCTTGGATACTACCACTCCTTTTGAATTTGTTAGCATAGAATGTCATGGCAACCTCTCCTTCTATTTCAAAATCCAAGTGCTTCTTAAAGTTTTCTTTTTCTTTTAAGAGTTTCAAAATTGGTTACACTATCCCACAATATAATGAGATGATTGTAACAATCCAATAAATTTAGTATATACTTTCATCAAATGTAATATTGCCAAGAGTGCATAACTAATTAACATGCAATGAACTTAACCTCTCCAACTAAATTAAATATGGAGTCTCCTTTGATCATCTTGCATTTAGAAATTTTTTTGTTAAAAATGATGAATGTTTTCAATTGCCTTCAACTCAAACATGTTAATGAGTTTATTCCACATTTCTATTGCATTTTTACACATAAGTAAAGGATTGAGTAATTTCCAATCAATTGCATTGCACAAATAAAACCTTGCCATACTTTTTTAATTTTCTATTCATTTGCTATCTCAAGGGTAGAAAGTTCTATTCCTACAACAATTTCCATGAGTTCTTTTCCTTCAAACAAAACATTCATCTGAAACTTCTAGAAATGAAAACACTATCCATTAAAACATTCAATATTGCCTAAATCTCTATATATATTAATTTAGTTTAATTTTTATTAAGTACCATTTGCATGGGCCCATAACCTATTGATTTATAACAATCATGATAACTCTACAACAAGGATAAAATCAACAATATAGCTAGATATTTTGTATAGTCAATCAATAAACAATTACAATGCCATTCAAGTATGTTTTCCTATTCATTAACTTCTCAAGACAAGATCATCTTTTGTCAACTACATTCACGTTGCTAACTGTTGCAATATTAATTTCATGAAGAACATACACAAAGAAGATAACAACCTTAAGGAGGAAATAAATACCAAAAAAAAAAACCAAGAAATATGTTAGGGAAAAAAACCAAAAAATACATGCATGATAGAGAAACCAAGAATTCAAAAAAATCTATTAATGTGTGTTTTTGAAAGAGTTCATTCAAAGAAAAAACACACGTTCAATAATTAAGTTGAAAAAAATTGTTATTTTATATAGGGTGTGGTCCATTAATTAAAGTGCTAGTTTAGCATCATGGAGGTGAGAGGTGAAATTCCTTATAATAATATTTGCAACCTATGTACATGCATAGGTGTCTAGGTTAGGTAGGCTAATATAGGTTAAACTACCATTTACTAAACTCCTTACCTTTTTATGAGCAATTTACATCTTTTTATTACCTATAGATACCATTAAATATTATTTTTGCATATAGTCCCAAAATTAAATGATTTTAATTTGGGTAGAGATTTGACCAATCAAATGGTCCATTGCCCCATTAGTCAAAATGACCATAGTCATATTGGAGATGTTGAAATTGAATGGTCCAAAATGATCTTAGATGATTTTTTTATGAATTTGTAGAGAAATATTTTGGAGCAAAATTTTGTAATCAAATAAACCATCTTTTCTTGTAATGGCTAGCATTCACAAATTTTAGAAAATGCACCTCACCTTTTTCCCAAATTTCACACAACGAGCTAGCTAAAATTCCTATTAAAAGCAATGAAATCTGAAAATATTTTTGCCATGACATCCTCCATTTTTCTCTTCTAGGCCATCTCTTATGTATTTGATTTTCTGTAAATTTGCCTAAAAAGTCTAGCTTTTCCAAGCTCTTGGCACCAACCTTGCTACCTTTCTTTTGTGCATTATCATGATTTGTTGCAAGCAAGTTCATGGAAGAATGCAATAATTCTCCATTTTTAAAAATCATGTATTTTCTTCAAATCACAAAAATTGGGGAGGTTTTTTTTTGGTGAGTTCTTCCTCCTTTTCCAAAGTTACATCTTCTAGTGGATACACTTGGAACTTTATCAAATGTTGCATGTAATAGTGCATCCTTGTATTTCTTCCAAGACAAGGAGAAGGTAGGACTAGATTGAAGCAAGAAATTAAGTTTTAAATGTTAATTATTTGTTTGATCATGTGGCAAATTGTCACATGCGATAAATCTACTTGAATGATTGGAATGTAGGGTTGCAATTTCCATGTCCATTAACGACATTCAAAGATGGATGTTAATTTGCCAAGTTGTCATTATTTGGATGTTTTAGTAAAGCAAAAAAAGCTTGGTGTGGGGTGTTCTAATTTGGGGCATGCTTCAATTTGGTTCAAACTACATTGGAAAATGTCAAGACAACAACATGAAAAATGGGGAATGGTGGAGGGACAATGGGCATAACATGGTTGTCAACAAGACCATGGCAACAATGATGTGAAATGATGGGGACGATGATGAGATGATGGGAGAATGACAAGATGACAAGGGCAATGGGGACAATGCTCCAAGATGACAACAAAATGGGGATGATGATGGGATGCTGGGACAATGGCAAGATGACAAGGACAATGGGGACAATGGTCAAGGATGACAACGAAATGGGGATGATGATGGGATGATGGGACAATGACAAGAAGACAAGGACAATGGGGATAATGCTCCAAGATGATAGCAAAATGGGGATGATGATGGGATGATGGGATGATGACAAGAAGACAAGGACAATGGGGACAACACTTGAAGATGATAGCAAAAATGGGGATAATGTGATGATGTTGGGGGGATGACATGGAAATGCCAAAGTTTAAAATAACACATTTCAAATGGAATTGGACAATGAAGAAGAATATGAGGATTTTAGTCTCCTTGAGAATTGGAAAAAACATATTGCAAAAAATAAATAAAAATTGTTGCCAAGTATTTATTGTTAAAGCTTTAAAGAAAAAACTAAGGCAAGACAAAAGTGGACTTAGAAATATTGAATATATTAAAAAAAAAACTACCTTATAATTTATAGTTGTTTAATAAGCAATCATTTGATTAAAAGATAGAATGGACCCTGTTGTTATGTAGCTAATTTTTTGCACTCTAGTGGAAAATAAAACAAGAATCTATTGTTGTAGATTTCCTATTTTTTAAAGGAAAATTTGTCAAGTTTTGAGTAAATGTTTTTTTTTCTTTGGGTGGAGAAATGTTGCATAATATTTATATGTAATAAAGCACTTGAAGAAATTTCCTATGGAGGGCATCTTATTATATCCAAAAATATTATCCTTCCTACAAAACATGACGGATCTTAAGGCTACTCTTTTAGAATGGGAGGGAAAAATTACACCTATATTTGTAGGTGTAAGATCTTTACGACTCTTTTAAGAATAGGCATAAAAACCCTTCCCACTCTTAGGCCTCTTGATCTACGCAAGATAAGGTTCATGACAAGGGTCATCTCGTACTATATACAATGGGCGTAGGCCATAGCGCGAGGGAAATTCCCAAAATGCAGGGCTGTACTTGGCTACCATCTCATCTTAGGCCACTTTTTTTTTTTTTTTTTTT
>Ga0116227_10001062_pt1 | contig 59149 bp, 51 predicted proteins | sample S1TSphgellanicum_FD_89693 | JGI IMG/M metagenome (GOLD analysis project Ga0116227, IMG submission 89693) | Host-associated microbial communities from peat moss isolated from Minnesota, USA - S1T2_Fb - Sphagnum magellanicum MG | ecosystem: Host-associated > Plants > Peat moss > Unclassified... | reverse complement strand
TTTCAAGACCTCGACAGACGCCACCTGCGGGTTCTGCCATAGAAAAGGCCGGTTCTGCCAGCGTGTGTCTCTCCGCCACCTGCGGGTTCTGCCATAGAAAAGGCCGTGTCTGTGCAGAATTGTAGTCGGACAGACAGACAGAACAAGTGAATTTATATAGTAGATTGCCTTGCTCCATTTGATGGTATATATGATTGAACAATATTGTATATTAAACAACGTTGTAAACATCTAATAGATTTTTAAACACCAATATTGTAATGAATTGGAATTTACAACTTAGTTGGCAATTCCCAAATTAATGCATTTGAAGGGAATTTGAACAAACATAAGTGAATTTTGGACCTCCAAATAATGGTATCCAATGTCAAATTTTAATTTGTTATTACCTTACAGGGAAGAGACACTGCATCAGTGTAAGATTTGGGTGTAAAATTTTGGCCCAAAGCTTGACCCAATGTGTGAGCGACATCTGGCATACTGTCTGCACAAAATGGATGGGCATGCTCCATAGAAAAGCATCCATTGAACTTTTATTCAAAGAGAATTTTATCCAGAACATGGAATTCTGTTCAGAATTTTTAACTTCTAGTGGTAGGAGAAATAGATATGACAATCTTGACAATCCTCTATTTGCCCAAACTGAGATCCATCCACATATTATCTGCACTTTGAGTACACAAGTTTGTAGCAAACAGCATCCAATACCCCACCCACAACCTTAAAAGAAAAGACTATAATGATTGCAATTGGTTTATATAGAAAGGATATCATAAAATCATCATGTCTATGTACATACATTTCTCCCTGAATTGGGAAATGCCTCAATCTAGGAGTTGAATACCACTCTACAGTTGTATGACACTATCATCTGTACTCAAGCTAATTGAAAGAAGATATGCAACACTGAATGTTTGCTGCAATGGGTTTTCTCAATCCTTTGAGAGTATCAGTGAAACCAAATATAGCTTCAATCACATTCCTTTCAAAGTGAGTTTGGTGGGTTTAGAGAGAGATGACATACATACAGGGATTAGAATCGGTCATCATCCAGCTCTAGGCCTTCTGCTGCCAAAAGCTCACTTATCAACTTCTTCTGGGCTTCATTGCTAGCTTTCTTCCGCACCAAGTCTCGCTTTTTCAAAACAAGAGTGTGACGTTTGATTGTGGTTTCAAAATTGACTATAGATGCTGCCTTTTGACGGGCAAGAATTCGGCGCTCCTCTTCAGGGTCAATCTGCAAGCAGCTCTCCAAGTCATTAGCCTATCTATATTGCTCTCAATCTTGCATTCTCCCTAATTTTTCCCTCCACATCAGATTTTCTGTGGTAGTATGCACTTTGCAATTCATAAATACATCATGAGATTTCTCAAATGTTGTGCATTGCCAGAAAATCATCACAGCACTCAAAAGTACAGATCACTGATGTACCCAGAAAGAAAAACTGGCTTCATAATCTTAGACTCCCCCAGCTATGTAACAACCAATTTTTTTTGCGCCAAGGAAATATCAAGCGCAAGGACAGAGTGTCATTCAATGTCAAACTCTGTGCAACCTATGATGTCAACCACCTTAGTTGCTTCTATCAATATTGCTTGGTGGCTAATGTTTGATCCCAAGAACATTGTTGGTATCAACTGTTCAGTAGGCAAGCAAGCAGGGTATGTATTCACATTTGATGAGAGTACAAGGTGAAGGATCAACAGAGATCGAACATAGCACGTTTCTTTGTCAGTACAGACTCACAAAATGAAGCTATTTGTGTATCAGAAGGACCCTAGACTAGCTGCACAACTGGAACAGAAATCCTTACCTTCTGCTGAGACAGACGGCGGGCTTTGAGATTCATTTCACGTTGTTGCTGCTCAGCCCACACACTAACTGCCATGTCACCACGCTGTTCAAAGGCCTTCTTCTTCTTTACTACCCATTCCATCCATGATTTTGATGCCTGCAAAAGAAAACAGGTGCATACTCATAAAGTTAGCCCAAAGCTTGATTAAAGAACAGCAACCCTGATGTTGGGTGATTTCCTTGGTTACTGTAAGTTATAAAAGTTCTCTGCATTAGTAGCATTGAAGAGAGCTCAAGGATGACCATGCCAAACTGGAAAGCTAAGTCCAAATGTGAGTGCAATCTGGCCATGTCTTTGAACCAAATAAATAGCACAACTTTCATATAAAGATGTAACGAGAGAACGAAAATCAAAATAAAATTGCACAAATCAACCAAAAGTGGATCTCCTGATTGGTACAAAGCTGCACCTTTAGAGGGTTGATCCGATGGTCAATGTCATATTGTTGGCGCTTTTCACTGTCCATGAGCAGCTCATATGCAGCCTGGATTTGGATGAATCGAGACTCTGCTGTCTCTCCCTCTTTGAGCTCCTTACTTCTTTCATCATACACTGCTCAAGTTGCCAACTACTCCAAATTAGGACCGCTTGGTTTTCATGGTCAGTTGAAATACACAAAAAATTTGTACTCCCTAAAGGCTATTATAGGGTGCATAGAACCATGAATGCAGCAAAATGTGCCAGAGACAAATTTGTCTGACCTTTGAATCTGGCACAAATACACAAATGCCTGAAAAACACATGCAAGATATACATGGACAACAAGAAGAAGGAGAAGGTGGCAACCATCAGGATGGAACTGCTTAGCCATTCTCCGATATGCTCCCTTGATTTCTTCTTCATCTGAATTCCTTACTATGCCTGGCCTCCAAGTCCAGCCCACATACTGACCACATCAGCTTAGTTGGGGAATAAGTTGAAAATGGTTTGAGAATTGTTTAATGAAAAGCAAGAACTCCTCTACATATGATGCTGGACCCCTTGTTCATGGCTGTTGATAATCACTTCTTCATGTAAACCACCAGCACAAGGAAAAAAGGTGGCCTGGTTCATGGCGAACAGGCATATGCTGAAGATAAGACAAGCATCTTGGCTTCTACTTCACAGTATCCAAGAACTTGTGACCAACTAAGGTGCTGGAACGCAATACATTTGGAGGTTTGTATTTTCAAGGTTAGGGTTGTACTTTGAGTTAGAAAAATGCCTTTCCAGACACATGGCAAATACGTTTGCGTCTTGTTGCATTGTGGAACTAACTGGAAGCTCATAGGTAATCCAAGGCAAAGACCTCTAGCCTGACAGACATCTCAAAACCCTCTTTGTATGTACCCTGAGTCAACTAGAGATTCGCTTCCACATGGCCTGAATTGTTCAAACGATCAACCTCTCCAAGGCTTGCAAGAACAAAAACCCTAATTAGAGCAGCCGTTGCTCTTGTGCAACAATTTGCAGAGAGAATTTCTGAACCTGTTTCTCAAGATTTCTGAACTTCTTTAGTAATCACGTCTTTGACAAAGAGAGATGTAGCACTGTGAAGCCGCGAGATTTTCCAAAACAAGACTGCACATTCCTGCTGTTAGTCTTTAGAGGTTTTACCTCCTCCTTACCGAGGGTTTCGTAAGGCGACTGCTCTCCTTTCCATCCCGTAGACATACTTGTGGACCAGGCACGCGCAAATCCTCCTCGTCGTTCACGTCCTCCCGCTTCGCCTCCTGACCGCCTCCACGAGCTTTCCTGTGAATGCCCCTTATATAACGAAAACTGAAGGCAAATCGACCTCAAAGCGGACATGTAGGGAAGCTGATGATACAGGCTGCTGCTACATCCATACCGTTGCTGCTGCAGGAAACTGCTTGAACAAGAAGAAGAAGAAGCCACCGCCCCGGTGGAACACAGCGAGGGTGACGACGACACAACTGCCGAAAGAGAGTTGGGCTGCGGCGACATTGCTCGCGTTGATGCCATAATCGAAAACATGATATTTTGTTCCCGAGCAGCCACTCCAGCAGCCGTTCTTTTTCCAACGACGACAGACAAAGTCTCTGCCCTTGCACATACCATGTTGATTCTCAAACACTCTCCTCCATCTTTATTCGTTCAATTTCCAATACAGCAACAGTAAAAAAAAGCCGGGAATTTCTTTACAATTTTGTTGTCATCGCAATATTCCGCTCTTCGTTTTGTGTGCAAACTCTAACGGTTAGCGTCGATCGTCGCAAAAATTGCTTTGCAACTCGCGCGCGTCGCGTCGCGTCGCGTCTTCCCTCATAAAACACAGGGTTCCAAACCTAAGCAACGAAGCTCCCATCTCTTCCGACGAGATGGGGAGCAAAGGGGGCTGACGATGTACATCTTTCCAACCTCATCTTTTCCCTTCTTGCTGATGAGGTTCTAAAGAAAAAATTGAAGGCTCTTTTCAGATCATCTTAACACATCATATCACACATTTTGCAAACCCTAAAGATCCACCAGAGATTTCCAAGTGTATTTTGACTACATGTTATAAATTTGCAACTCCATGCTTCTGTTGTTAATCCATGCTTTCCTTATTAATTCATGTTCTCCATAACCCTAGTGTGGCATGTGTTATTGGCTCAAGTGTGAATAGGACGATATAAATGTTCTAAATGTGAACAAGACCCAACCCAGATGATGAAACCCAATTATGAAAAAAGCATTTAAAATTAATTTTTAGTGACAAAAATATTGAAAATTCAATATATCCCACACCTTAGATCTAAAATTTAGAAATTTACAAAATCACCTCCATTATATCCCACTCATAAAAAGGATTTTCGATAGTATAAGAATGAACCCTAATACCTTGCAATTTTGTCTTAATTTTATTGAATTCTCAATCAAATAATTATTTGATATTTAATAACTATTAGATCATAGGTCAAAACATTACTAAGCAACCTCGATGCATCCCTTATTCATCAACATCTTTCAAACTATAACAAGAGCATGGATGTGGTAAGTCCTGTGGTTTGAGAAATATTAACATGACAAATGAAACAAACTACCTTCCTTCATTAATGTAGCGAGTGTTGTTGATCCAAGTATGAAATGGTTACCCAACTAATTTTTCCTTTCAAAACCATTTTTTGTAATTTAATTGAATTTCAATGACAAAAACTACTCAAAATTCAATATTGCATGCACCTTAGATCTAAAATATTCTAAATTACCTTCATTAAATCTTAATCAGAGAGTGCTTTCCAACAATTCGAAGAGTGTGCCCAAATACCCTTATAATTTGTTTTTGATTATTATTTTTTTTCCAGTATTCAATAACTTCACCACCATATGTCAAGAACTTACAAAACCAACTCAATACAACCCTACTCATTGAGAACTTTCCAAAGACATCAAGAGTGCAGCAAATGGCATTGTGATTTGGAAGATCTCAACTTGACAAACAAAACAAACAAATATCCTTCCTTAGTAAATAGATTTTTGACCTAAATCTTTATGTTGGGTCCAAAGCATTACTTTCCTAGTATATTTGGAAAACGTGTTATTGCAAGTAATTTTTTCCACCAGCAGCAGAATATGCTTAACAATTTCAGAGTGGATTTTATGATTTGGTGTTGCAAGTTGTAAAATCTGCCTCTCAGTACAAGGAAAATTTTGGCAGATCTTTATTCCACGTAAATCCTGTGATTGAGGGAATTATACCCTACAAGTAAAGAGGAAGTAGAAATTTTTCAACATATGTGAAGGCTGCCTTATCCTCAGTAAAGTTTTTGCCTCAACAAAGGAGGCACCTTACATGTAATGTAGTGTCCCTCATTTTTAGGGACCTAACATGGAAGGTGCATGTCCCTCCTTTCAAAATGAGGGACCTTACGTCTAAGGTGCCTCCTCTCCTCCAAAATCAAACACAACCATCTATTTTAAGTGTCAAAATTTGAAGTTTTGGGCTGGGTAAGGACCTGAAGGTTCCAACACTGGGCCCTCATTACCAGAATGGCCCTGATCTTGATACTTACCCTACCTTTAATGTTATGGTTTCATATTATGGTGCTTTTTTAGTTATATTTTTAGGTGGGATAGGCAGTCATCCATCGGTTCCACTTTTGGTTCTGCTAGTTCCACTTGTGACGTAAACCAATTGTAAAGGAGTGATGTGAATCGACGGTGGGGAGCACTGTAGCGATGTGAACCAACAACCTGGAACATCAGTTACACTCCAGAGCAAGCTTTGGAAGAACCCCTTACACCACCTTATGGAATAGAGTCTCACCCAACTGGTTTCAACATGTTCCCAGATGGAATGGGTCTTTCTGAGACTCTTCCATAGGGGAGGATGTTAAACACCCTCATGAAGTTTGCAGGTTTCAGTATGGCATCCTGCATGGCTCTGTGCCATATGCAGCTCGTGTGCAATATTAACACTCACATTGTTCTGCTTGGCAAAACAAAATATTTCATCTTGCACATTCTGCTCCTTCCCTCCCCGTTTGGAGTTTGAATCAGTGTTGGGCGGTTCTCACTTTTTTGTGATAATTGCCGTTTTCGGTTCTCACAACTGTTATCAAGAACCTCTAAGGTTCTCATTATTAAAATAAAAGAAGAAAAGATTTAGATAACCTCCAAGGATTTCAAATTTTTCGAAAAAAAATTCTCAATGGTTTTTAGTCCTGTGGGTTCTCATCAAAATTACAACCTCTGGCTTCCAGTGACAGTTCCCAGAAGCCGGTTATCAAAAATTTAAAAAACTGAAATAATTTTTAATTATTTAATCTACTGTGAAATTTTAATTAAATAATTAAAAAAGCCCCTTTCTGTAGAAGAGCCAGAAGTTTCTTCTTGAAGCTACCGCTGAAGGCCGTTGAGGAGGCTAGCGCCACCCAAACTAAAAACCTAAACCTAACTAAACACTAAACACCCTGGAAACCCTGCAAAACGGTGCCCACATTTGTGTTTTAATCCAACTGATACCCTTTGAGGTTTTCAAAAAGTTGATTCTCACTTGGGCAAGAACCAGCGACCAGATTCTAAAAAAGGTTATCATCTTATGTGGAAATCTCTGATTCTCACAAAGGTTATCACCTTACGTGGAAGTCTCCGATTCTCAAAATGGTTATCACCTTATGTGGAAATCTCCAATTCTCAAAAAGGTTATCACCTTATGCGGAAATCTCCAATTCTCATTCTGAGAACCAAACTGAAAACCTTAAAGGTTCTCACTGGAAAAATGAGAACCGCCCAACACTGGTTTAAACCTGGAAGCTTCCACCTAAAGCACCCAAATGACTACAGGCAGCCTAGTTCCAGTCACTTTTCAAGAGCATTGTCTTAATTTAGGTCTATTTTTTCCCACCATAAGTCAAACCATGTGGGAGAACCCTGTGGGCCTCATGCAGGTCATTGCACTGGCACCCACCCACAAAGTTTATAGGGGGCATTAAGTCCTGTGGTCTAACCCTGGGGTTCCCACTCAGGTAGCCACGCATATTTTTGACTCAGAACCGGAGGTTCTGACATTCTGAAAATTTTCAAAAAATTTGTCTCCAAAAACTGAAACAAACCCAGAACTTGAGGTTCTTAACAAAATTAAAGAACTGCCCGACACTGGTTGTCACTTGACACCCAACTCAAAATTATGGAGCAGTTCATCGGATACAAGCATCGTGGTTGTCACAGTTCCATACAGGTACATCTCATGTCTGCAACAAATTGTGTCAGATGGCTGCTGTATAGCCTTCCTTCACCAAGTTCCACAATCTTGAGAATCTGTGCAGCACATGAACAGTGTCACAGCGGCTTCTTGTCACAGTAATTCCCAGAGTCTTAAGAGTCCGATGCTGCACTCTCATACCACTGTCTATTGAAGACAAGCCAATCCTCTGAGATCTGCTCAAAAGATATTATTTCCTCTTGATGTAGGAGTCCATTTGGCTCCAAAATATGGAAATATGTTTAACCTGCATCCACATCTATTCCTGTTCCACGTCCTGTATACTGATGTCTCCAGTCCGCTCTTTGACAGCTTCCGTTTGGCTCAATGTTATGTCTGATGGTCATGCCCAGCATAGCTGAATACTTCCAGTACTGTCAGAGCTGAATCACTTTACATTGTTGGGCTGAACAGGTGAGTAGGCGTCCTGCAGCAAAAATCCTTTAACAAAGTGGCTACAAGAAATTCCATGATTCCTTTCTTTTAACCTTGACTGCACCCACACCATCTGACAGAGAATGGAATGAACCAGAAAGCACAAGCCCCTTGGTACTTACTTTCATCATCCTCCATCTTGGATCTTCAAAGAATGAAATCATGCTACAGAGAATGCAACAGGAAGTTTGCTAAAAAATTTCAGGAGTACAACTTGTTCTCCTTGCTTCTTCTCTTCAGCACCCTAGCCTAAAACTGCAATGCTGGCAAAATACCAGCATCCATCCATCAGATTGAACACTTGGATGTCTTATTGTTATATGATGTTCTCATTTTCTCTGGTAGAGAGAAAGATCCATCTGGAGACAGGAAGCAACTCAATCTTCCTCAGAGTGTATCCAAGCAATTCCCAATGCCCTCATTGAATCACGAGTTCCAAGAAATCCAGACCCCAAAAAGAGCCAAAGAAAGGGAACATTGATGGATCTACACAATCAAGATATGACATAGAGAGGCTGAAGAGACAAATCGAGGCCAGAAATTTGGGTGAACAAGCAGTCTGTCACAGTGGACATTGCCATGACACATCATCGGAAACAGTGAAGCTAATATTCCCTAAACCAATATGTACACAAATACTCAGATCATGAATCAGAACATGCAGACACTGCACAGCAATAGCAGGACAGTCTTTAACAGTGGGAAAGGCAACAGCACAAAAGAACAAAATAAAGTCTTGACAAACATCAATAGTCATCAGAGAAGAACATTATTATTTTTCCAAATTTCTAAATAACAAAATCCACAGACAAAAAATACTGTGGATGGGTTTTCAGTTGAACTGGCAATCAATGCTAAGGAGGCTGCAGGACTGTAGCTACATCTTGATTCCCCTCTGCAATAATACCCTATTGTGTAAACCTAGGGTTGTGCGATATCTAGCAATTGTGCGCAAATTGTTTCACAATGGATGCACCTAAAAAACATCATCTTAAACCTCCTTGAATAGCCAGCCAACATGTTCTAGTTATTGAAGTGTGGTACTGAGCTGTGAACTTGGAAATCAATCACAACATAGACACAGACCACAGAAAAAACTTCCCACATCCACAGAAATTATAGAACTGCTTTGAAGTCCTTGCACTACAGGTCGGTGGTCTGCCATATTTGCTCAGAAGATTTAGATCCTGGTTTTGTTGTGGTGGGCATGCGAGAGACCCAGACCACATCTAAGACACATCTAATCATATTTTTCTGTCAACAAGAATTGGAGAAAGTTGGAAACCCTATATGGAACATCTTTCCAGAAAATTCTCCCAAGTCCTTCATCACGAGTGATTTAGGGTTTTGTCCGTGTACAAGCGATTCAGGAAGGTTGCTAAAAGGAACAAAGAAATCTCGTTGTTAGTTATCTCAAGAACCTCAGATGTAGTAGGGGGCTTCATCCATGAACTCCGCGAGCTCTCTCTCGAGTGCGTCTTCAAGCCAAGTCTCCGCCTGAAGCAAAAGAGCCGGACTGGATCGGATCATGAGAAGGCAAAACTCGCGCTCGTTTAAAGCTCCGTCGCCATCCATGTCCCCTTCCTTGATCATAGCGCGAAGGTCGTCGTCGCTCATACCTTCAAGCCCTAGCCATCTCGCATTCTTCTTGAGACTCGCGAATGTTATTGTGTAGGTGTTAGGGTCTGCGATGAATCGAAATCCGTTGCAGAGCTCCGCCATGAAGTCTTCTTCATCCAGTTTCTGCGCCATGATCGGCAAGAAGTCATGAAAGACTTCATCTGTTTGCATATTGTCGCACTCTCCTCCCACCATTTTCTGCTGCTTCAAGGTTCCAAAAGCTTACCCCGCTCGGGTTCTCTCTCCCTTCAACCTCGCACCGGATCTCTCTTTCAAACAAAGCCAGGCCCGCAAGCATAAATGCTGGAAAGAGAGTGCGCCTCACTACCTCATGTCAACGACAAGGAAAACCACAGACGAAAAAGAAGAAGAAGAAGCGCAAGCCAGGCAAGCAACGGCACCAGCACCAGCACCACAAAACCTCCTCAATTGCACGCAATCAAAAGCCAGGAAGCAATCTCCTGAAACGCTCACCATGCACGGATCTCTCTCTTTCCCAGAAGAAGAAGAAGAAGAACAAGAAGTAGTAGTCATCAACGAAAAGAACAAAAACACTCCATGAACTGCAGGAAGAAGAACAAGAAGAAGAGGCAGAGGCCGGGAAGCATCGATCTGAACACCCACAAGCAGCCAACACAATTACGCAAAGCCGCAAAGCAGGTTCTTTTCCGAAAGAGCAAGAGCAGCAGCAGCATCCGATGTGTGTGATTCACGGACAGAATCGAGATCGAAATCAGATATAAAATCACGAAAGCGGCCGAAGGAAAAGGGAAGGTGCACAGCCGCGCCCGCCTGCCCACCCGCCCGCGCGCGCAGCAAGCAAGTCCGTCTGCTCTGTGCAGACAGGACGCCTTCGTTGTAACTCCCGCGGAGGTCGTCCGGCGCTCTTCATCGACAAGCGACACATCCATCCATACACACCGTCCGGACTCCGGCACCGAACTAAACTAGGTATACACTAGGTAGTAGGTACCCAAGTCGGTACCTTGGTGTACGGGGCTAAAGTGGGCCCAACAACAACTGGGCTCTGCTGGCTGGCCCACTAGGCTGAGTCCAGACAACTTAGGTCCAGTTGTCAAGTGCGTCCCGCGCGGTGCTGGGCTGGTGTATGTGTAGTTTCGTCTGAGTTCGTCATCGGCTACTCACCGTAATCTAGGCTACTACTAGGAAAGTGCCTGCATAGGCCACCGAAACCGGTTACGTACCTAGGGAAGTACAGCTCATCTGGGTACTGGTACTAGTTGCCTACAAAAATAGTTGGGCTATTGCACGATTTTCTCAACTAGGGATAAAGTTTACCTTTGATCGATTGCTTCCTCGATTGCCTGCGTTGCTTTCGGCGGGTCTAGAGTCCAGAGCCTAGAGTCCAGGCCTGGATTTTTCAACACGCCTGAAAGTAACGAACCAGTTAAGGGAAGGTACTTTCCCCAGCAGCCTTTTCTCTTTACTGGAGAAATTTCGCCAAAAAAAAGGAATTAAATATTTTTTAAAATTCGAAAATAAAGCTTTTTTGGGAGGGTTTTCCAAAGCCCAAAATTGAGAAAAAATAAAATAGTATAAATTGTTAGATCTCTTAATTTTGGTTTTCAGTGTGTAGCTATGAATATAGAAGGTGGATTAAAGAGTTTTACTTCACATCTGGTTTATAGCCAGATTTGGCTAAACCTTCATAGGGATGATGGACATTTTTCTACACCTTCTTGTGGATGATGGCCACTTGAGTTACATAAAGCAATTCCCAAAACAATCTCTATTCCCAAGCCCAAATCTTGAGTTTGGTTAGCTTCAGTTAGCTTGGGAAAACATGAAAAAGTGAAAAATGAACATGAATTTACAATGAAACTTCCTTAGCCTACAACTTACAAAGTAATAAGAACGTGCCTTCTCATCACACTAGCAGAACAGTGGAGAGCAATTTTGTTGTTTGCAATGACGAACCTTCGTGTCAAGTATGTAAATTTAGAAATTGCATTCCCAGAAGTCCCCAGAGAGCAGCAATTTGCAGTGAACCTTCTCTAATACGTGGCCTGTCACCAACCAGTGCACCATCCGTTGGAAACCTTCTTTCCCAAGGAAGGGACCAGGACTCCGCTTTCCTTCACACAACCCTATTGGGGGTACTTATTCTGTTGTTTCACGTTAATTAGTTGGGGTGCCTCAGAAGTTCAAATTTTTTTTTTGTTGCAATGAGACAATTTGATTGGCCCATTGTAAAAAAAGTTGAAACTATGGAGGCTCCCCAAAATAAAAGATTCTATGGAAAGATGGAGTGCCTCCCCCTTTGGCCCACCTGTATAGGTGAGAAGGGGAGAACATTGGGCAAAACATAGGGGATTAAATCGAGGTGCTATTGGGAACACCCTTGAGGAACACATTGGGAACTTGAAAGGAACATGTTGGGAACAAACGAAAGATGAAAAAATTCCTCTGGCTCACCCAAAACTTAAAAGAAAATAAACTCAAGGCACTCTGAGTGCATGCTTAGCCTTCGCATTGGCTGCATGAAATTTCTATGTTCCAAAACTGTTTGTCACCATGTTTGGCCTGGGCTAATACCCCCAATTATAAACTGGGGGTACTTGTTGTTGAAGTTCGTTGGACTATGTAACCAGCGAGAGCAGGCCCGTTCCATAACTTATGTCACCCTCCTTGCTGTGGAAGGAATTTTCAAATACAGGAACAGACCAGTGTTGCCGAGTTCTTGATTTCAATAGGAACCTTTGATCACAGTTTTACCTTTTTCTTGTTTTTCATGGGATCCTTTGGTTCAGTTTTGTGATCGTTGGAACTTTGAAATCTCAAGTTCTGATCATTTTCACAAATATTTTAAAATTAATACAGTTCCGTCTCCATTACACTTAACAACTTTTTTTTTTTTTTGGGGTGTGAATAATTTGTTTTTTCAATTGGTGCACATAATTTTGAAATTAAAAAAAATAATTCAGAAAGTGAGTCTTAATTTCATCCGCTATCTCTCCCCCTATACCTAATCTCATACTTAGTAACTGGTTATCAATAAAGTAAGACGAAATCCTTTAAAGTGTAACTGGGGAAGTAGACCTTTTTTGCCATTTGGAATGGTGAAAGGGGGAAATTAAATTGAACTTCTTTGGATCACAGGAGGGTGAGTGTGCAGGTAGAGCTCGTTTTTATGGGGTTTTGGAGTGTTTAGGGATGGATACAAGCCATTTTGGGGGGAGGGGAGGGGTGGGGTGGGGCTCGGCGGTGGGTACTATGTTTAATAATAGGTTTTTGAAGAGTTGGGGAAACTTGCCAATTGCCTTCAACCCTTCCAATTTTTAATTTTTTTTCTTGTATCCACCACCCAACCCTCTCAAAACCGAGTAAAACAAAAAGAAAACTTGTATCCAGCCCCTGACCCTCCCAAAGAAAGGAAACAAAGGGACTTGTTCCCACCCCCAACCCTCCACAAATGGAAAAAATGGACTTGTACCCAATCTCTAACCCTCCCAAAAAATAAAAATAAAAATAGACTTATACACAACCTCCACCCCACCCCAACCCACCCCCACCAAACAAGAAAATTGAAATAAGTTTTTGCAACAATTTTTTATGCAAAACCTTAGTTTCTTTTTTATTATTTTTCATACTACACATTTGCGCCCCTGTTTCAAATCTTGTCCCCTATTTGGCCCAAACTTGTCATTCTTGTCCCCACTTAAAGGGATTTTATGGATAACTCTAGCATGTAATATTAACTATGTACAATTAATCAAATGCAATAATTTGCTTAAACGTGCTTAAATGTAAGGTCAAGCTTATACTTTAAGAAGAAGAAATTGTACTTATTTATTTAAAGAACTTGAACTTGTTTAAAATGGGACAACACCCTCAGTCCAAGTCCCAATTCAATTTTGAAAAGAAATCATTTGCCCAATTAGATTTCAATAGTCATTCCAACAAAATTCAAAACTTCCAAATCTGCATTCCAAAGACCTTAGGCTAGAACCTAAAGCCCCCCCCCCCCAAAAAAAATTTTAAAGTGTATTTTAAAGTTATCTTATATAGCAGAATATGGCACCAGGGCATTTAAAAAATGTCATGTGTGTACCGATGTACAAAGGGGATTCCATTTTTCGAAATTTCTCGTCACTTTTTTAAAAAAATTTCTTTGATTGATACCCACCTAATACTCACCAGGTATCGTGGGGAAAAAATTTAAATAAAAAAATTGACTGGGCTTTTCGCTAAGTGATGCCCACAGAGCAAGGCATTACCAAAATAAGAAGCCCCTCAGCTCTGCCTGGGGAGGTGCTTATTTCAATAATGCCCTGCTCCTAGGGCATTTACCCTACACATAACCTACCCTGCCACCAGTGAAACAGACCCCAGCAATTATCATGTTGGTACTTAGCAGCAGCTTTCTTTTCTCATTTCTTTTTTTCAAATTTTGTGATGGAGCCAAACCGGTGATCACCAACAAGAACACTTAGAAATATTTGGCTACCAACTAGAACTTGTTGCAGACATCTGGCAATTTCATTAAAAAACTTATACCAAGAGAAATAGGATCATTTTTTCACAAAATTCCTTTGTATGTGTTGAAATCAAATATACCAGAATTTTTCAAAATAAAAAACGACCAGTTGGTTCAAGACACCTACAGGTTCATTGAGGCTTTTGAAATAATTGAAACCAGAAGTTGTTTGATTCTGATTTTTGAAACAAAAACCAGAACTGATGATTATTAGCAAAATCAAATACCCGCCCCAACAATGAAACCAACAGTTGTTCGATTCTGATTTTTGAAACAAAAACCAGAACTGATGATTATTAGCAAAATCAAATACCCGCCCCAACAATGAAACCAACAGTTGTTCGATTCTGATTTTTGAAAGAAAAACCAAAACTGATGGTTATTAGCGAAATCAAATACCCGCCCCAACACTGGAATTTTCTAATGTGTGAATTCAACAATCCCATCTAGGGTAGACTAACTGGTGAGCAAACACTGAAGCGCTCAGGGCAGGCCGGATCCAAGGGGAGGGCTTCCTTGTTGCCAGTGTTTCTGGTGTCCAAACAAACTTGAACCCCTCATCTTGGTGCATCTGACACACTAACAATTAATGAAAACGGATTAGAAATGAGAAAGTTACGACCCCCCAAAGTAAAGGGAGTCAAAAATTCAAAAAAACAAACCATCGAACATTACAAAGGCTGATTTGGGAACACTCAAAGAATTGTTTGTATGTTGCTCTCTTGCTATAAGAGTTCAAAGATGATTTGTAAACTTTCAGGTGGCTCTTCTATAGCACTTTAAATCGTTTAAAATAAATAAGAAATAAGAAAGTTATGAGGTTTGAAAATAGTAGGGGTCCAAAGAGAGAAAAAAAAAAAACATGTTTTGTAAGTTGGAAAGCTTATTTTTTTCATTGCTCTGAAGAATAAGTAATTTTTGTAGGGCGTGAATGCACTTCAAAGATGATTTCTACAGCTTGAGGTAGCAGTCTCATAACATTTTGAATCATTCAGAATGAAGCACATACGATGAAGGTATAAATAAATGTTCGGTCATAGGCAGGCGATCGATGATGGGCAGGTCTCCCCTATCCCAAATGTTGTGCTCTATCTTCTCTGATTTCAGCTCCACCTAATTCTTTCGTCACCTCTTACATAGAAAGTCCCTTAGTCTTCAATTATTTTCAAGAATGAGCATCTCCACCCACACCTTCCTATCTGGAGCTTTCATGAATGTTTGCCACATCCACCATACAGTGTTAATTATTCCCTCAACCTTCTCACCCATAATACACATGAACAACAAGTGGACAATATACACATGTTAGAGAGCCTTTTTAAATGCCACCGCCTGGTGCAATCCAAAACAATCATATGTTTGTACTGGGGCCAGTTGGAGGGCATTGATTTTTGGGGGCATATTTACACGCCCAAAGTGAGTTCCACACTATTTGACTACTGTACTGTAATGAACATGCAATTTTTGATTGCTGTGGGTAGAGATAGTTAAGGCAGGTTCACACCCAACAGTAGAACACGCTGTACTGTGGATAAAGTGCAGTATTCAAATAGTGGTGTGAAAATGGATTTGGATATCCTGACTGTTATGGTGACCTCTGTTCTTTAATTAGTTTCTCACTGACCAAACGGTGTTCCTCACTCGTTGGCGGTCCTCGAGCAAGCCTACTGAATTCTTTTTGTAGAGCATGTCCACCCACAACCCCTATTTTTTTGGCCTCTGCCAAATTTTTTTTTTTTATCACATCCAACATGAAATAATTGATAATTAATATGAGTGTCAATTGTTGAAACCCTGGCAAACTTCATAAAACAAAACATCTAGCATGATTGGAAATGATGATGAAACCCTGCCAACCATAAATTAACCAAAAGCGCCCAAAAAAGGGGAAAACAAGGAACAAAATGGAAGGACCCACTTCCCACAAGATAAATAGACCACCTAAGAGTGATGCCAACGACAAGGGCACCATCAAGTTTCCAAACCCCCTCCTGTCATGAGAAGCATATCAAATAATGAAAGGAGGAGAAAAGAAGGAACAACGAAAGAGAACCGTAGTTCAAGCCAGAAAAGCAATGCCCAAGGTGGGTCACTAAGGTGCAAATTATATTAACTATCTTTTTTTTTTTTTCACTATGATAAAACCTTGGATTTTTAATTATATCCATAATTGCATACATGACATTCATCCTTACCTTACCTAGAAAATTAAACAAAAAATTTATCTATCTATTTTACCTTACCCTACCCAACTATCTATCAAATTTAAACAAAAGTTTAACCTAGCCTACTTAACCTAGCCTAGTCTAATCCTCTAGGCATGTAAATAGACTTTGAAAATGTAAGGAATTGAATGAAGTTCACCTCCATGATGAAAAATGAAGTTCTTAACTAATGCAATATTGCACATTCATAATGTAATTATTTTTATTTAATAACATATTATTATGAACATGTTTATTTCAAATTTTTTTGCAATACTTATGTAATTAGGTAAGAATGTAAATAATAGATATTGTAAGTTTCAATAATGAGATGAACAATATATTTTGATAGATTTACCTAGTTAAAATTCACCCATCTATTACCTACCTACCAACCACCTACCTACTTATCACTAGCCTTAAACTCACCTATCACCTACCTACCTACAACCCCCCCATCTATAACCTACATACTTACCTAAATACCAATTTACAACATATGTATTACCAATTCACAACCTACCTATTATGATGAAAGCATGATAAAATATTAAAAAAAGGAAGAGTTAAAAAAGACAATAAACAAATGGTCCAATTTTTTACACAAGTAGAAAAAAAAGATTGAAAATAATTGAAAATAACATAATAAAAACATGATGCTTTTCTTTGAATTTATAGTGAGGTGATTATAAAGTTTAAGAAACTTTAGTACAATAAAAGTAAATGATATGTTTGAGAATGATTGGTCAAATTGAGTTTAAACATATTTTTCAATTAGAAGTTTGATGTATTATATTATAATATTTGAACGTTAAAAACTTATAAGTACATTTTAAAACTATATCATTTTGAAAATGAAGAATATTCAATAATTCATTTATTTTCACTTACTTGTATAAGTTTGGACAACCTAAAAAGCCAATAAAATAAAATAATTATTAAAACAAAATCTACTTGAATGCATATTAAATATGTGAATAATCAATATTATTGTGATAAAATTAAAGATTATCTTCATGTTGATCATTAAATAAAAAAACATTTCTACTTTCAATACATTAAAACTTGTGTATGGCTACTTGTTTTTTTTTGAATGATGAGGAGCAAAAAATTGTTTACTTTTCCTTGCCAACACCCATTAATCACTTATGTATGCATCTATTACCAACTTACCTAATTTACATAGCTTTAGTCTATGGCATATACATCATTAGTTTAATTTTGATATTAAATTAACTTCAAGATGATAAATATTACACATGTAATCTTAGTTATGGCAACAATTGTTGATTATAGGGTATTATAATCATGTAATATGATTATAATCACAAAATGTGTTAGTCACGGATGTTCAATTTAAACATAGTGTTTTGGTTTGTGCAATTTGACATGATCATAGTTTCAACTTAGGATTTCATCCTAATCCCATTAGGGAGTTTCACATTTTATTTCATGTTGGGAGTTAGGGGTCTACCTTGGATTTGCATTTTATTCACTAATACAAAATTGGGGTGTAATTCATAGCCTAAATAATATGAAGCCTCAAAAGTGAAATAAATTTATTGGGCCCTAATCATTTCACCTTAGTTAAAATTATGTTATTATGGGGTCATTATGTAATCATCATGTTTTACTATTAGTTAAAATAATTCAATATAATAGATAGGCTTGTTTTGATGTTATCACTAGACATGTTGTACATAACTAGGAAAAAGTAGGTTGGAATGTATGTAGGTAACCCTTAAATAGCCTACATAACCCTTAAATAATCATATATTAAGTAGGCCCTAAGTAGCCTATGTCACCCCTTCTTATACTTTAGGTAGGTGTTAAATAACATACATAGACCTTAGATAGGCACTTGTTATCCCCATGTAGGCCCTAAATAGGTTATGTGACCCCTATTTAAACCTATGTTTTCCCTAGATAAACCCTATGTAGCCACATAGACCTAGGTAATTTACATAGTCCTTAAGTTACCCCATGATAATTAACCCTTAAGTAATTTACAGAGCCCTTACCTATGGTAGCCACTAGGTAGGCGTACAAAACCCTAAAGTAGTCCCTAAGTAAGCCTATGTTGTCCCTTGATAACCTTTTATGTAAGTTTAGGTAGCCCTTAAATAACCCTTTGTAGACCTTAAAATAGTTTTTTTGGTAGCCTAAGAAGCCCTAAGGTAGCCCCTAGGTAAGCCTTTTATGTAAGTTTAGGTAGCCCTTAAATAACCCTTTGTAGACCTTAAAATAGTTTTTTTGGTAGCCTAAGAAGCCCTAAGGTAGCCCCTAGGTAAGCCTATGTTGGCATTAAGTAAGCCTTTAAATAAATTTAAATAGACTTATGTTGGTCATAAATATGTGTAAGTAAGGTTTAAATAAGCCCTAGGTTAACCTAACTTACCTAGGCTTATTTAGGTTAAGGTACATTAAATAGAGTGGGTGAATGCAAGTTGTAGTGGCTTACTTTTTGTGTCCCATTGCAATTTTCAATAGGGTGTAATGAATTAACATGTCATCAACATGCCATAAAACCATTTATATGCACAATTGAGACTTGGTTTAAGACTTTCAACTTCAATAAGAAACTAACTATATAATTTGTGCACAATAAATGTGCACCCATTATGTAGTAATGGACTTTTAAAGTGAAAACATATGGATTGTCCCAACCATTTGCACTTCCCATACACATGAAATTTTCAATATCATTTTTTGAAAATATGTCTTATAAGGACTTAATATTTGATAGATGAAAGAAAAACAAACATAGATTTGAAAACTTCATTATAAAAGTTTTAACCAAAATGTAGTTATGGACTTTTGAATGACCAAAATCTGAACCTTATTTTCAAAAGTCTTTACATGGGTCATTTTTTGTTGGATTGATGATTTTTTTCCTTGTAAAATTTATGTCAAAAAGATGTCTAAGTGGGTATATTTTCATATAATTTAATTAGCTCATTAACTAACCCATGGTTCCCCATTTATGTTAATTCAACACCAAAAATTGAATTTTTAGGGACTTTATATTGGCCAAAAATGAGCCATTTAACCCTACATCTACTCGAGTATGTTGAATAGGCTACTAAAGAAGGATAAAAAGTTTTTTTATTAAAATGTGATGATATAATTATTTCACCCAAACAATAAAATAAAATGCAATGGTAGGGAATTTGTCCTTCAAAGTGGAAGTGAAGGGCTCAAATTTTAATTCTTGCCACTAAGTTAGGTGCTTAGTTGGTTAAGTTGGCTAAGAAGCGTTTTTTAAAGTTAGGTGGCATGGCATAGTTTAGGAACTAAGAAGGTAGCATAATGAATTTATAATGTCTATAACAACTAGTTCTTATTCACTAGGGGTTGGCTAGTTTCACCATGGAAAATTTGTTCAAATTCATTCAAAATGTAATGAAACACATAGTGAACTTGGCCACATACTGTAATAATGATTACAAAATCAATAATCAAAAAGGTTTTTTACCCAAATATCATTTAACAAACCTAGGGATGCATCATTGAAAATTAAATATTGGTTTTAATTCAATCCTCAACACTTTATATTGACATGTTGGAGGATCAATTTAATTGTAGGTTGGACTTAAATTTTTGGTCATTCCAAAATCCCCAAAACCACCTACATTGTTTGGTACTTTTGTAAAGGTCAATTGTTTGTTTCATTGATGACTTTTATTTCTAAATAAGTTGTTTGAACTTTGAATATGCACTAAAATTGCCGAATTCTCACAAATATCAACGTATTCCATGCTAAATTTGGTTTGTCAAAAGCTTTTTTGAACTTCATGAATTTCCTTTTTCCATCCTCCTTACGTACTTTTGTTTCACAATTACTATCTAAATTTTGACCCTAATTTTTCTTTGCAATTTATTGACCTTGTCATGACACAATGAATTTTTTTTTGGATTATTGTTGGTTTGATTACATGTTCAAATATATAAATTATGTTTATTTTTTTGTACCTATGTGAACTCATCATTCTAAAATTCATTCCAGTCACTTAATTATATTATTTTCTCCATAGATGAAGGTTTTGAAAAAACACAAAATGACATGGTAAGCAACATGAGATATTGGTGAGGGGTGGGTGACATGGAAGGTATTTTCCAACTTACAAAGGTGGCCCTATGAAAAGATAGGTTGTAAACATGAAAATGACAATGAACCATAATATGAAACATGCTTAAATATAATCCAACCATGCATAAAATGAAAACTTGAACAAGGCCATAAAGTTTACAATGTGAGCAATCAAGTAATATTGATTGATTGTAATATGGAAATGATGAATTACAAGGTTGCACATTATTGAACCCAATCTTGAATTAGGATGCATCATTAACTTAACATAGATCACACCCTTTGAAGAGACATCATTTTGTTACATAATTAAATTCTATAAGGTCCCATGGTAAATTCACAAAATTTCCAAAATTTGACACCCAAACTTTGAAATGCCATCAATTTCAAGAAATACCCAATTTGGACATGAAACCCAAATTTTATAACCCAAATCGGCAAAAATTCAAATGTTATAAGGTGTTTGCACACTATGGTGACCTTATATGGACTCCACAATGGCAGTTTTTTAAATATTCCTTAGGTACAAGAAAATAAATAAAATAAGATACATTGAAATAATAAAAAAGGGATTCATTTATCTAAAGCTATCATAATCAACCTTCTAAAATGAAAAAATCAAATCAAAATTGTGGATAACCAATAAGTAATGGACTTTTGAATTTTGCCCACATTTTTTGTCACACTTGCAAAACTCATGGATATGGATTTTTATCTTAGAATGTGTTAATTTTATGTGTTTGAAACTTTGGGATATTGGATGAATTATGTTTAAGAAACTAAAGATCCATTGAATGAATGGAATGTGATTTTAATTTATTATGTTATGGATTTTTTAAAATTCCAAAAACTGTAATTATTTTAAAAGTTTTTTTAAGCATTTAAAAATAAATTTTTTGAGATATATTTTATATGTTTTATAGCATCATGATTTGAAATTGGAAATGGAATTTTTTAAATTTTTTCAATATCATCTAAATATTCATATTTTAAGCCAATTTTCAACTACACTAGAAAAGGACTCTAATCTACCGAAATTGTGACACCCTAGTGTGCTTTCACCCGATAACAACATTTCATTTAGACATGGTTTACTTATCCCACGTTACATTGACCATGATCTTAAAAACATTTTGCGTCTCAAATTTTCAAATGATTATATTGGTCAAAAAATGTTTGTTGCATGGGCGCATAAGATTAAAATTTTAAGTTTTTTTAATGACATAAAAATCATTCAATTCAAACCAAGAGGTGACTTTATCAAATTGTACTTTGAATATTTTGAACTAATTAAGAATTTTAAATCTCAAAATGCAATTGCATGTTAAGAGATTTAGGAGTGTGTTTTCATTCACACACATTTTCCTTTTTGTTTGGATAAATGTTTCATTTGTTCTTGCCATGCTTCATTTCAACAAGCCTAATTAATTTAGAAATGTGACAAATTAATTACACATTTTAATTAGCCTGAAAGTCTAGTGGATTAAGTATTCAAACAAGCCATGTTTCATCAAATTGGGGACATAAATGCGCAAGTCAACATGGAAAAAATACATACAAGGACCCAACTTCATTTTTGCATCGAAGGTTAGGCTCAAACTAATTTGTTTTTGAATTGGTGTACTAGTCACAAGATTCCTTTGCACATGGGCTTTGCAAAACCCTAAGTGTGTTTTCACTTTAAACTCGTGTTTGTGTTGTGAAAGAAGAAACCTTGGGAGGGCACATGCATTTGCTTTGAGATAATAAAAACAAACGTGCATTAAGCTTTGGGGTGTTCACAAGAACAAATAGAGAGAAACATTCATAGCGTGTGAGAAAAGGAACACCAACATATGTCAAGAGGAAATGGCAAAGAAGGTGTAGAGGTGAAAGCTTTGTGCACAAGGAGGATTAGCAAATGGAACAACAATGCAAAGAGGATAGGGTGTTGCTAGCCAAAGTTTCATGTGAAAAGGTTTGGTCCAAAGTTTCAAGTTATGAGGTTCAAAATTTTCTTTGCATTTCAAGTTGGTTATTGAAAGTGAGGGAACAATGGTGTTACTAGGGTTTGTTGCTTGGGAAAACTAAATTGGGGAAGATGATGATGCTTTTTATGATTGTCACATGCATGACCTAAGTTTTTTGGAGGCCTTCTTCCTATGGTGTTGGGGTGAAAACACATTCAAAGAAATGAGGGGTGCCAAAGTAAAAGTCCTTTTTCAAAGATTGCACATGACATGTGTCATTTTTGTGTTGGTTTATAATTTATAATTTTATATTTTGGATATTTAGTTTAACACTGCATGTTAAATATAAATATGTTTTGATTAAAAATTGAATTTATATCTTATATATTATGCATTGATGCCCTCTATCACATAAATATGAACAACTTTTATTAAGCCCACATTTTCAAAATCCATATTTTTTTAGGGTCAAAAGCACATTTGAACTAGTGGTGATCAAATCGATTATAAAAATAATTTTCATTAGTTCAAGTCCTTTTGCCCTTGTAGTCATCAATGTTAAAATCCTATCCAATTTTCAAAAACAATGGTGCACATTTGTTAGAAAAAAAAGAGGTTTGAAAAAATAAAGACTATACATTCTTGAGGTTTGAGTGTTTCGAACATGTAAAAACATTTTCGATTTGTGTCAAACTTTGAGGATATAAACTTTGCAATTAATGAAAAATATTCCACAAACTTTTATGGCAATCCAAACTATCATGTTTCCCTTGTGATTTTTCAAACATATAAAAATGTAGTTTTGAGGAGTGTTCACTCACTTCGATGGCTCCTTTGACTATGCTTTTACCCGTTGTGATTTTTTTCCATCTTCTATTGTAAATTATATGAATTGTATAAACCCTAATTGATGTTTGGTTAACAAAATCCTTATAGTGTTTTGAACATCAACCTTTAGGATTAATGTCAATGGTTCTATCACCTTGTTCTTCAAAATTGCAACCTACAAAACCAATGTTAAAGTTTCAAATTTGTGAAACCTTATTGTTAGTTTCCCCTAATGTTTTCGTAAATCACACTTTGCCATGCCTATTTAAGAACCCTTCTTGTTTTGGTATTTATACCAAGAAGACAAAACATGGTACAAGGTTGTGGGTTAGAGTGTGGAATGACACACACTTGATATTGTTAAATGTGACAACTATGTTTACCATTTGAGAAATTGAGAACTAGGATTTAATAAGCATTTCGCCCAATGATTTAAACAACCTTCAAATAGTACAACTATATAGAATAAAAACTTTGCATTAAAGGCATGATAAACTTTTATAATGTGGTTATGATTTCTGTAATGTTGTGGGTATGGTTTAAGAGTGTAGATATGGGTTTTTTTTGTGTGTGGGTATTTTAAGTATGACAAAGTTGTTCACATGTCCCAATGTTGCTCAAGTATCAATGGCAAGTCATCATAGGCTTCTAATAGTAATGTGCACAAGGTTAAGGTGCCTTGGAAAGACAAAGTCCAACAAAACATTATGGAGATTTTGCATTTAAACATGATGTGGCTTTTACAATTAACATTTTGTAATGTACAACAAATTAGGCAAGAAACAAGTGACCCATTTTATTCATGGTGTTGTGTGGAGGGAAAGTTAAACTGATTACTAAGTGGCCTACAACAAATCACATTATGTGAAGGAAACATTGAAAGATTGCTTGTGTGAGACATTGAAAGAACTAAAGATGAGCAATTAAAATGAGGAGGGATCTAAGAAGGCAACATTGCAATGTGATGAAATGTTGGAACTTTTGAAAGCAACAAATGGGCATGTGTAACAATCTTGAATGTTTTGAAGAGGTGACATAGTTTGTTTGATGGCATGCCTACATCTCAAGCGTCCTTTCTTAGTTCTTTTGAAATACAAGTTTCACAAAAAGGAACAACACACATGGAAGAGGTCTTGGCATATTCTCCTACACACCAAGGGCGATAGGTGTTGCTTGCATGGAGTTGACAGAAAGTTTTTGCAACTAAACCATATTGCACATAGAGGACATACATTCAAAATGCATAATGTTGTCTAGAATGGGATGTGGAAATAACACAGTCCTGCCCCTTCAATCATCCTGAATGACTGAGACTGCATTGATGTAATGTGCTTTTCTTGCGCAACCTCTTCAGACATCTCACCATCCCTGTGATTTCATTTTGTGAATGATTCTTGGAGGTTTTTGTGATCCTCTTCACTTTCCTTCAACCTATCCCAGGTGAACCTCTCATTGTTTTGGTACACACTCAACAGAGAGATCTAATCTTCTAACCTTGCAATGTTGCTTTGAATGGATCTTTGTGTTTGCAAGATTTGTTGTTCTATCTGTTGAGTGTCCAAGTTGGATGAATTCTGGTTCACAAGGGTTTGTACCATCTTGTTCTCCACTTGTGTCAACTCTTCGGTAGAACCTTACAACACAGACCTAGATGCCTCAACTTTTTTTTCCGCATTCTCAAAAATGTGAAGGGATTTCAGTTGTAGTTTCTGCTGATCAGGCATTTGGATCTTAGCTTGCCTCAACTTTCTGTCAAAGCTAACCTTCTCCTTCATCCACACATCTAACTGAAGCTTCAACTCTCCTAACATGGATTCTTTTGAAGAAATGACAGGCTTCACAGTTTCCAACTCAGCTACTTCAGACCAATGCAAAGTGTATGAAAAACTAGGGTTTGACATAACTTTCCCTTTGACGTTCCTCTGCATAGGCCCTCAAAATCTACAAGGCCTCTCGACCTTTCTAACCTTCAATGAATCAAGAGACGAACTTCTACATTCTAACACAGAGGATAAAACGTCTTCCGATGTCTTTGACAGCAATGTTGAAGGAGCCTTGCTCGTCAACGCCTCTTCTAAGTGCATCTTCTTTGCTTCATTTGCTGCCTTTTTTATCTTGACATGTTACCTCTGCGTCTTGGCAGATGTACTGTGTTCAACGCAATTCACCTTGAAACCTTTGTATTCCGCAACCAAATCTCGAGCAAACTTGAATAATAACTGCTTGTTTGTGACGTCTTCCTAGCTATACACTCTCTGCCATAATTTCTTGATACGAGTAGTCATGATTGGTTCTATGTACTTCCAGCCAGTTTGTTCAGTTTTGGCCCAAAATAAAGAACAAATCTCAGTGAGCGTGTGCATCAGACACTCACTCCAGATATAAACCTTCGTTGCGCAATCCTTGGTTCACATTGGTTCACATGTTCCTTCAGCGGGCGTGCATGATGCACATTGCGGCCATCTTTCCCCATGCCCGAACCCTGTAGCCCAACCACCATTATCCAAACAACACAAAATTTTGTGAAAACTTTCCATGATGTAAGCCTGGAAATTCCTTCATGTAAGTAAACTCCAGAAAGGTCTTCAATGGCATATTTTAGCTTGCCACAAAATCAAACATTACAAACCAAATAAAGTGTAACAAGAGAAATGTCGCGCGGAAGTGTAGCAGCAACGTCCAAGCAGCAAGCTTCGTTCATGTCCTGCTTCCCCTCGTGTCCTTGACTTCTCTGCCAGGAACCCTTGACAAGTTTAGAATCAATCACGACCCACGAACTAAGCAACGAAGCTAGCAGCTTACGTATAACTCAATCATACAAATTGAAATGATCATAGAAGGTCAGGATGACAGACAACGTGAGAGCAGACCTTCAATGTTGGGACTTTACTTCAAAGCCGCGAGACCGAATTGAGTCTGCGCGCCCAAAAAAGTTAGCTATCTGTCAACAAAATAAATTTTGAATTGGTGGAGACGAGGGAAAACTGTGGGAAGTATTCGGAGTCCTTATGTTTGGGATGGGGTACCCCAATCATGCTTGGACCCAAGTTTGCAATCCCACAAAGGATCAAAATCTCTAAGGCAAAATGGGCATGGAAGGATTAACACACTAGAATGAAAAACTTGGTGAAAAATCACGATCGGCAAAGGTGACGGGTTAAATGGTGGACGCTGCCTTCCGCTCTTCATGCCTTGAACTTGAGTGTCAAGTGCAGACATTTGCCACTTCCAAACATCCAACCTGTCGACTACATTCTTCCCCGCATCTTCTGCCTTCGCGATCTTTGCCAAAACCTTAGAAAACTTAGTCTCTCCTTTTTGCAACATAGACTTGAAAGCACAGTCCATGAGTGTAGCGGAATCCAGTTCCCGTTTGAAGGGTCTCTTGTTCAACAAGTGCGGCTCCTATGGCTCCTATGTCGTTATTCTGCGATCAAAGATCTTAAACCTTCAAGTTCATGGCAACCATCTTTGTTTGCAACTGCAAACTCGTGTTCTCAGCATTATTGACAAGCTTGGTTCGATCTTTATTGCTATCCGCAACTCTCAAAAGTTCTGCAGCAACATTACTTTTGTCTTTTGAAAGTGATGAAAGGAGAGCTTCTGAGGCCGACATTTGCTCTTCTAAAACCGTTATGTAACCCTCCCATTCTCATACGTATCCAACTTTCAGATCATGAAACTGATAAGCTTGACTCTGTAGTGTCAGCATTCCATCAGTTTCTTCAGCTCCGTCTTCTACTTCTACTTTCGTGAAATCGTCATCAAGATTGACGAGTTTGCCACCTGCTGCAGCTGCCTCTAAGGATTTTATTCTCTTTAGCCGGTCGCGAATTGTCCATTCAGCAGAGACAGCCTAGTTAAGAGACTCACCCCTTCTTAGATTGTGAACAATTGTTAGTACAATTTGCCAATGACACCAATTTTTCCTAGACACGGAGGAGAACTTGAGAGCTGCTGAAGGACTCATCACTGAATATGGACAAATTACAGCACTCTTGATAAATTGGTCAAAATCCCTTGCTTATTGGTTTTCGCACTGCGAACCACCTGATTGGTTGCACACATCTAGAGGCCCTTGGGCTGTGGATGGTACACTTTCTAAACTGTTAGGGACCCCTTTTGGCTTATCACTACAAACTCAGGATGTAAATCAATTATTGTATGATAAGATAGAGATCAGAAGATGTAGTATTAGACCTCACTCCATTCACCCTGACAAGTAAAGGCAACTGGGTGCAAGCAATGCATTGATGCCTTCTACACAATTTCCATGCCCAACTTGTGGACAAAGCCATGGGATTGTATCATCAGGGCTTGGAAGCAGCTCACACCAAAATTAATTATTACATCTCCATCTAATTGTGAGGAAGTCCTGGGGATGAATATCTAATGGAACACAACTCTAGTTGGTCACTACTTCAGATTCACAACCACTAGGGCAGCACAATTAGCTCAAAAAAGGGTTAACCATGATACAGAATCTCTGGGACACTGTTACAAGAAGGATTCCAATTGCATGTTGGTGAGGAAAACAACATTCAAGTTATGATGGCAGTAGTGTCAACTGAATGGCTAGAATAGCTTATTGTCAAGAGGCTTGAGACCAAGCCAAGAAAATACATTGGTATTTACGACAACCTAGCAGATGCACAACCAAGTATCCTATTCCCAATATAAGAAATCTACACCCCGATATTTGAGGAGGGGTTCAAGCCATTCATCAAAGTACCCCCCAGGTAGAACCAACTATTGGATTGGACCTAGACGTACTTGCTCTTTAGACATAGCTGAGGTGTTTTATGGATACCACGGCTGGACCATCTGGAATAATGACTAAATTACTAAAGGAGATGCAATAAAGAAAACATTCTTCCTCTCAGCCAGAAAACTTCCTCTTAGATTTGATCCTGGTAGATACAAGTGGGGATCAGCAGGGCTTCATTCATATATTACTAAAGAAGGCCATGTTATGCTCAATTCCCAAACAGAATTATCCAGGAGCATTCCTGACAAATGGCATGGTGAGTTACCGTCAACATTCAAGCCGAACTGGCGAGAGGTCTGGCTTTCTGAACGCCAACGGAAGGACGCAGGGTTCTCGTGGTCAATTTATGATGCTGCCACAGTTGTGAATGTCTGGTGCCACAAGTTACTCCCTGATGTCTCTGAGTTATGTCCTTGCTGTGACGCACGACTCCCAGAAAGCCAACTCCACTGTTCTCTTTTTCTTTTCAAGCACAAAATGGCAGACTCAACTTGACAAGCCGTTGGCTCCCCAAGTCAAGTTCATTGGCCTTTCTGTAGGAGTTTCACCTGCACTCCAGTGGGTTTGAACCTAGGACATTTTTTGAGGTCCATACCAGTGAGCCATCACCCCTGGGGTAACTCCACTGCTCTTTAAACATGAGCATGCACACAGAGTATGGTAGTATACATGGACGACAGTCATGTACATTGCCCTCGGCATCGCCAAAGACAACCATGGTCGATGGCCTGCTTTTACATGGCAAGAATGCCTCCTAGTTCTGGGTGCGAGGATTTGTGGTTTGGAATTGTTGGATTAGCCTTAATGAATGGGTATTTGAGAGAGTGTTGAAAACATCCAACAAATTGCAGCACGCTGTCTGTGAGGCAACCATGGACCATGGCAGAGTGGCATGGCAAAGGGCACAAGCTCTGTCAACTTGGTATCCAAATAAGAGAACAGAGTTTGAGGATCATTTTGCTAATGTATGGCATAGGAACAAACTTCTTTTGTACCATGGTAGATAGTAAGCCTGCGCGGTCTCACATGAGACCCATTAGAGGTCATTTCAATTAACTGTACAAGTTGTTTATTTTCTAAATTCCTAAACTTAAAAATGATCTCCGGGATGGCTGGTTGTCACTGCTGGTCTCGATGGAGGCTTTGTTCTGTCCTTTGTTTTCCGTTGAAATTAAACTTCCATTTGACTCCAAAACAAAAAAAAAATTGCTTTTTCTCAACATTTTGGTGAGGAATTCCAGAGACAACTTAACGAGGCTACATCACGTGGTTACCGTGGGGGCACTTTGGCCATCGATTGGCTTGTGATCGGTAATTTTACAATCCGCTGAAGAAATGTTCTATAGGGTGAAAAGGAGATCTAGTACTATAGGGTGAATCTAGGGTATCTAGGTTATCTAGGATCTTGGGCCATCCAGGCCGTTGGTGAGGATCCATCTAGGATATCTAGGATATGTAGGATCTCGGGCCATCCAGGCCGTTGGTGAGGATCCATGTGCCAACAGCGGTGCAATAAATCCCTCAGGAGGGGCGGCACATGGTTAGGAATGTCCGGTCTTCGGCCCGACAGAACCAGATCGTAGTTGGACAAAGAATGGCCTTCGAAAGGAATCCGGCCCGTGAGGATCTCATAGCACACCATCCCGAAACTATACACATCCACCGCGGGAGAGTACACAAGTCGCAAGTCCGACGGCGATCCATCCCGCAGTGCTTGCAATACTTCAGGAGCCCTCCAAAATCCGGTGCCCACGACGTCGTCCGAGCTCTCGTAGTCCCCAATTTTGACATCAAACTCGTCGAAGAACATATCATAATGGTTGAAGAAGAGTTCTTCACCATAGCCGGGTTTGCCGCCAAGCGTTCTCCATGGAGAAGTCAAATCGTGGAATCTTCTCAGTGGAATCCGTGGTTTCCTTCTATATACAGACGAAATAAGGATGTTTGATGCCTTAATGTCTTTGTGTATCCGTCCACATGCATGTAATTCTCTGATCCCACATGCAATTGCTCGCATTATTCTCATTTTGTTTAGACGTGTTCCACGTGCACGTCCAAGCTCCACAACGCTCTTGTCGATGAGAGTTCGCAGATCGCCTTCCATGAGTTGCATCACCACTAATACTTTACCGGTTTTATCCACTGACACCCCAATCACTGGGCAAAGTCTAGACTTTGATGTCCCTTCACAAGCCTTCATCACAATTTCCATTTCCCTCTGCAATTTGAGCGCCACTTCCTTTTGCCTCTCCCAGTCGAGCGCGCCAGCTCCACGGCAGCTATATCTTTTGACAACCACACGAGTTCCCAAGTATTTAGCCAAGAAAATTCTTGCCTGGCCACCTTCTGCGATCTCCTCGACTATTTTAAGTTCTGATGGATGTATGAGTCGCACTAAGCGGAAACGCTCTTCTTCATTTGCAGTCTCCGCAGTCGGAGGACTTGGGTCCCTCGACGGCAGAAGCTCAGTCCAAAGGTGCTCAGGTGCTAGGCCGGAATACAACGGTGCTACCACTGAAGGGATAAACTCATCGGACGATTCCGTACTCTGTGATGCTGTAGTAGAAATGTCCTCGTCCAGTTCAGAGAAGCTGCTGCTGCTGCTGCTGCTGCTGCTGCTGAGGTTACAACTCTCTGGCTCCACCTCCTGGTTTTGGCCCGGCCACTGTAAAACTGCGCCAGATGTATGCACAACATGAGAGGAAAACGGGTCTTCGCTTTCCCCACTACCGAAGCCCTTCGAATCTTTGCTGTCCATGAAGTCCTGGTGAAGGCTACGAAAGATACGAGACTATTTGCTAGCATACGAGATTTGTTTGAGTCCTATGCTGCTGACATACGAGCCTTGTTTGAAGGTTATGCAACAGGCATACGAGACTTGTTTAGAGTCGATCAACCCGACACCTAAGCATGACAGCAAGGGAATTTAATAAAGAGTGATTCACCAAAACGGCAGCGAGAGCCAAGACTGGAATGAGCCGACCACAAGGAGTTTTGGTACAACTCACTGTGTGCAATGTGGGAAAGCTCTCAGTTATCCCTCTTAGAAATGCGTCTTAGAACCAATGTCAAAGGGAAAATTCGTTTCTCTCAATGGGTGCTGCTTTCCAACCAGGGAAAAATTACCAACTTTCCCTTTGACATTGGTTCACAGTACCCTTCTAGATGCCATATTTGAACTTTCCCTGTAAGGCTCCCTAGGAATGTTGCAAAACTCCCCGTGTTGCACCATTCACTGTTACTTGCGTTTTTAGTCTATTCTTGGAGGTAAAGTAGACGATTTTCCCACAAGGGAAGGAATCATCCAAGAGCTCCTTGTAGACTTATAGTTCAACAAACAAAACAGACCTGCTAAACAAACAAAGCTTGAGATCGATCATGAAGAGCGCCGTGACCCTTTCGAAGAGCTTGGGTGAAAAACTGGGGTGCGAAGAAGATGCATAGAATTAGCAACTTGTCCTAGTCGGTTTTATTCTATTCAGGTAGAGAGAGACGGAGAGTGAAGACAATCGTGTTAAAAAAACAAACGCTGATAAGAGGGAAGACAAACGTGTTAGGAGGAAAAAACAAACGCGGAAGAGAACCGTGTTAGAAAAAGCAAACGCTGTTGAGAGGGAAGACAACCGTGCTAGAAAAGACAAACGGGAAGGAGAGACTATTGGACGGACACGTAAAACTCGGTTAGAAAAGGTCAAATTGGTGTTTACTTGTCCGTCCAATAGTCTCTCCTCCCGCGTTGTTTTCTGGACGGCAATCTCAGTAGCACTTGCGCAACAGATCAGGCGCCCTAATCAATCCGCCACGTTGCTTGAACGCAGTTAGCTGAAGTTGGTCTCAGATCAGATCAAACTAGTTCATTTGAATCAACACTATCTTCGGCCGTTGAGAAATTTTGCAGAAGTTCCATTTGAAGGCTCGTTAATGGACAGCCCAACAGTAAGGATCACGGCAGAAAGCGCTTGCAAATAGAAGGTAACAGCTCCAGAGCGCGAGCAGGAACTGCAACCGGGAAAGAAAGTGAAGTGTGGAAGGATTTCTTCGCAATCCTTAGCCATCATTCACAACTGGTCTTAATTCGGTGATCCTCTTCACGGCGATCGTTTTTGAAACTCCTCATCCTTTCCGACCCACTGATTTTTCTTAGTTCAAGCATCTGCACTTGCACTGGAGCTGGCTGGCATGTTTGAATGTAGCTCATTGATCATGTTCGTTCTTCACTTTCTTCTTCAATTTTAGCAATAACCTAACATTAGAAATGCTGAAACAAATTGGTAGTTTTGAAATGAGTTCTCAGCCACAATATGCAGGCTGCAAATAGCATGTACATGCAGATTCCAATATCTCAGACTCTGCCTGCAAATTGGAGGAGTCAATAGTCATTTTTATTAGAAGTGAAGCTGAGGTTTGCCAAGCCAAGAGCAATTTCTGTCTTTGGAATGTTCAAAATGATCATTTCAAGGGCTACTTTATGCTGAAAATGAGATTTTTGAAGCCCAATTTATCCTTAGAAGATCATGCTCTTTTAGAGTTCTTTATGTTGTTTTTCTCTTTGCTGTCTCTTTTCCTTGTTTGGTCTTAGTTGGTGTTTCTCTTTCTTCTTGGTTTCCTTAGGCATCTCCTTCTCTCTTATGTACCGTTAAGCTAGCTAGCATCATGGCTGTCTTTCAATTGTTGCCAGTCTTGTGCAGAAACTCAACTCTTTGCTTAATGCTTGATATCAACCTCCACCTACTGCCAGGAGATCATAAGGTGAGGATGTTCTGCTAGCTGATAACTGCCATACATGTTATTTCTTGTTGCCTTTTGCAGTCATTGAATATGTGTTTGACTGTCTGTGTTCTTCAAACTGCTCCTCAGTCTTTTCTGGTCTAAATCTACTGGGTCTTCTCTTTCTTTCTTTTCTTTGGTCACTGATATGTTGCTGGACTTGAAATCTATATCTCTTTGTTGTCCGATCTCCTCTCAATTCTGTTGAGATTGACTTCAGAAGTTCATGGCAGAAAACAATGCAGTAGAACATACCATGCAGCCTGCTTGGGAACAGGATGAACCAGAAATGATCACATCTTCAACTTCAGACACTTCTCTTGTCACAGAAAGCTGTGAGGGTGTGTGATGCATCATTTGACTTGAACTGCCAAGCACAGAGTTTTCTTTACCTCCCTCCCTGCAAGATAATGTCACCGAAACTGTTCTACAGATCAAAGATATTTTCACTGCTGATGGTGTAATTCCCCTACCTGGCCTTGTCAGCAATGCAGGAAGGATTAACTGGGTTGGTTCAGACTTCAGACCCTGCTGGTTACAATCCAGTAAATCTGAAGTCCCTTTGCATTTAGAAGGAAACATGATTAATCAGTGGGAGTAGCATGCAAATTCATGAAACATTTTACTTTCCTTCTGGCTTTCATCTTGTGACCTGAAACCTTGCAAAAAGCCAGAGCTCTTGGTAAATGTTTTGTTGCTGATCTTCAACTACTTGCCCATGTCTTCTCCAAATTTTGCCTCGTGCTTTATGATAGATAAAGCCCATGGGTGGGGGGCCATTCCTAAAATGTGGGCTGAACTTGACTTTCGCCTCGCCCTAGGTGCCTTATTTGAGAGTGCTCCCACCTTAGGGCTTTACACTACACTAATTGGCAGACCTCTCCAAATCCGTGAGCAGGCAGGGTTTGGCTGATTCCAGCTCCTAGGTGGTGGCCTCACCTTGCCAGGCTCAGCTACAAGCTCAATAGTAGCCAGAATCAGCCAAACCTTGCAGTGCATAGAACTCTGACTTCATGTGGGACCTTAAAGAGGTTGCATAGCATCTTGTATTTTCAACCCTATAAGACATTACACTCTGTTTTGTCATGCTTTGTTATGTAAATTTGGCAAATGTGTCTGATTCAGTGTAATTTACAAAATTATGCCATCCCCATTCTCATCATTCAAAACACAAATTACTCACAGATGGATATCCATTATTTAGAGACCAACACCTAGTACACATCCACAAACTTCAATAGATTTAAGTTTCAATGCCCTTAAATAGTTTCAAATACAACTACAGGAATTTGGGTTGCACAAGCTCCACTGGAGAGACTATATATATGTTCCAGAACCAAGAATGATACACTCACTGTGAAAATACAAGTCACAGTGGCAAGAGAAGAGCTACAGATGGATAGTAAGGTTCACCAATATTGACACGACCCAGAGCATGGACAATGACTCCCAAATTGGGGTTTCATCCCCCACCCTCTTCAGGATTGTTTCCTCACCTCACCTCCCAGAAAAAACAATCACAACAATTCCCATGGTATCATTGTTGACAGAACACATTAAAACCAAATCTGCCACCTTTGAAAAATCAGCAGGATATCACTGGCATTATCTACCCAACATTGTCTTTTGGTAGAATAATTTGAAGTCAGACCCATTGGAATTTACTGACCTCTTTAGTGTCAATCAGATCAAACACAGAAAGAACTTCCACCTAAATATACAGCTGCATATTGCAAGGAACACAATCCAATTGCAACAATGGCCACATCTTTTTGTGAACAATACAAGAGGGGCAAGTGGATAATAACACGTATCAAACCTTTACTGTCTGTAGACAAAGCTCGCATCCCAGTTTGGGTCACAAGAAAACCTAACTGTGTGCTTATTTCTGGTGCATAGAGCCAGATATGAGACTCTTGCATGCAGCTCACAAGTTGTCATGATGCACATTCCAAAGACTTGCGTACGCAGAGGCGCACTCTCCTGAACAAAAAACAAGCTCCCACTTTTTATTCACATCTATGAGACTGCAGATGAAACTACACAATAGCACTTCAAAGGTAAGCAGTTCTGACCAAACCAAAACAAACATGAGCCAAGAATGAGAGTATTCATAACCTTGTGAGTGTCAATTACTCAAATGAGTAACTCTCTCTCTAGATCAGCAATACCAATTTTTTTTCTTTGCACAGGTACAACCAAAGAACTGCAATAGAACTGAATGCACATTGCTCACCTATTATAGGCTTGAATGTCGCTCTGGTATAGTTGTGCTGACTCAGGATTGGCTGGACTGGCAGGATTGGGGTCAGTCAACAGAGACTGCCAAAGAAAGCCACATTCAGGGAGAGAAAGGAGTCAGCAATCGAATTCAACTTGGTACATGTACAAGCTTTGTGCATAAAACTTGGTAATGCACCTAAGAAGACACAGCTCATAGTTGAGCTTGCCTCAGTCAAGCATCTTGCTATCATTGTTGTTTACACCCATAGGAAACATAGGTCAAAATGATCCAAACTGTTCATCACACAACCCTACAACAAATGGGGAATCAACCAACAGGACACATGAAGGGGCAGCTCCTGACACCTGAATGGAGGTGAGAATTGTAGAGACATTCTGGCAGGGAGACCATTTATCCTGGAGCACATCCATGCAGAGGGTTCCATCACTGTAAACTGCAAAAAATATTTCACACCAACAGAACACCTCACTATTAGGTTAAGAATCTCTTCTTCCTTTGCAAAAGCTTCAGTGGTCGATGAACAATTCCTTGCAGTGAGAGAGAGACTCACCATTTGGATGGAAGACATCACTTGTAAAACGCACTTGAGGTGGCTTCTCTGGATAATGCTCGCCAAAGATCAGGCGTAGAGAAAAAATACCACCTGTTCTATCAGAAACAAGAGAGGATTACCACCTGACCCACAATTGACTTCCACATACAAACTTCACCATTCCAAACAAAAAAACTAACCACATCTGCCTTGAAAGACACAAATCCTAGCTTCACATTTATCCATTATGTATCACCCACATATGAGAAAGCAATAGGGCAGGGGCAGATTCTCTCTGTGCCACATACAAGAAAACAACAGGGTGGATCCTATTTGTGCCACATACAAGAAAACAACAGGGCAGATCCTTTCCATGCAAATAGGGTAAAATTGAAGGCAATCTAGCAACAATTGGCTGTGTATGCACATGTTCCTCAGAAAACAGAAAAGGCTTTCCAACATAGGGCAAACCTTGCAGAACCCACCCGAAAAATGTGTTTTACCTTCCCAAGCTGTTTCATCTGGACCAAAGATGGTGGCACCCCATACAAACAGATTCTCGTCACCATGTGGGCTTGCACTGCAACCCTGAGGCACCAATTAGTATCAGTCCCCCCTCCTTTTCCTTTCCCTTGAGAGAATTTTTTTTTTCAAAATCCCTTATCTCCCCTTGCTTCATCATCATCATCTTTCTTCACATCACATGACAGACATAACATCAAAGCAAATCCAAAAAACCACATAACAAAGCGAGCCTGATCATCACCCAGGAAAACTCCGGAAAGACAAACCCAACAAAGAGTTTTGGTACTAAATTTCACAAAAGAAAAAGCAACCTAGAAGACAAAGGTCAGTTCTCCAAAACCAAAGATCCTCTTCCTTACGTCTCTTCCCCCCCCCCCCCCCCCCCCCCCCCCCCCACAACACCCCCACCCCCCCCACCCACAACCCACCAACACACACACACACAACAAAAAACAAAAAACCAACCGCCCCCCTCTCTCCCCTGGCGTCCACCCCCTCCCCCCCCCCAATCCCCCAAACACACCCACACCACTATGAAGCAAAATCCGAGAAACCCAACAACGGCAACCGAATCCATAACACAAACAAGCAGCCAAGCAACAAAATCAATCATATGTGAGAACCTCCACATCAGAAACCCCCAAAACAGAAAAAAAGATCCAGTCACCAAAACCAAACTAAATCCCGCAGAAACCCCAAAGACCCAAACTGAAACACAACACAAAAACAAGAAAACATCCTAACAAAAGGGAAGAAGGAACAAGAAGCCTCCGACACCCAAAAGCTTTGCAACCCAACAACGACCCAAAGGAACAGAGAGTCTGCGACCTCAGGGGGTTCTTGGCGAATGGACTTGAGGTCGGACATAAGACGCAGCTGCGCGGAGGACATCATAATCGCTTCTGCGAAACCCAAGAGCGAGCGAGCGAGGTAGAGCACAGAAGAAGAGCAAGTGCAAAGTGCGCAATTGTGCGGAAGAAAACAGGAAGAGTGCAGAAGCACACAAGAAGAGATGTGCAAGAAAGAATGCACAGCAAGTGCGCTAGCCCCCCCCCACTACTCCGGGCATGGTGCCGTCTTTCTCATCCACCGCCTCCGTCTTTTTCTCATCCACTGAACTCCTCTCTTTCCATCCACTGATCCACCCCTCTTTCTCATCCAATGACCCCCACTCTCTTTCCATCCATTCATCATCATAAAGCTCTTTCAGGGTTTCTGGTTGTTATTATTATTTTTAATACAAGCTACTGTAGATTGGGTCCGACTTTTTCATTCATTGACCCACCCCTCTTTCTCATCCAATGACCCCCACTCTCTTTCCATCCATTAATCAACATAAAGCTCTTTCAGGTTTTCCCATTGTCAATATTTTTTAGTGAATCACCTACTAGAGATTCGGTCCATCTTTCTCATCCATGGACCCACCCCCTCTTTCTCATCCATTGAACCCCACCCTCTTTCAATCCATGAATCATCATGAAGCTTTTTCCTCTGTGTAATTATTATTTTAGTACAAGAGATTGGGCCCATCTTTCTCATCCATTGACAGTTTCCCTCTTTCTCATCCACTAACCTTCCTATTTTCATCAATTAAGCATCGTAAAGCTCTTTCAGGTTTTCCCCATTGTAAGTATTTTTAGTACTAGGGAATGGGTCCCCCCTAGCCCCTGTTTGTAGAGGCCCATGAAATGGTATGTAAGCATTCCCCAAGTGAGCTCTGATTGGACCTCGGAACGTTTACACCAGTGTTGTGCTGTTATTTGAATTTCAAAGAACCATCAGTGCTCCTTTTTAAATGTTTCAGAATCGGAGAACTGCCAGTGCCGGTTATTTGAAAAATCAAAAAATCAAAGAACTGCCCATCCTGGTTATTTCAAAACCATTGAAGCACTTGCAGTTTTCATGAAAGAACCGGTAAAGAACCAGTGGTTCTATGGCCCAGTTTTGGTGTATAACTGGGCCTTTGATTTTCTTAAAACCGCAGTTATTAATCACAAGAACCATCCTGATAACCTTAGGGGTTTAATCCATCCCATAAACCTTGCTAGTTCCGACCAGTGTTGCCCGGATACAAAGATTTGACGCATTAGTCAGGATATCTATATGGAATATTCTTTTTAAAATTATAACATAAGGTTATGCAAAATAAAAAAAATCACAAATATAGTTGACCGGATGGATATGTATTTTTATTTTTATTTTCATTTTGGCAGATATTCATTTTTTGGTTTTCAAACTCACACTCATCACATGATATGTATAAACGTTAGGAATACATCTCAACTTTTGGAATCAATTTTCTAGTCATAGATTTACCCCACTCAAGCATTAGAAAACATCTCAAAAACCAATAACTTGGGGGGAAGTTCAACCTTGGTTTTTTTTAAAACCTTGCCCAACACAACACAAGTTTCTTGCCCCAACTTCACCCCACTTAACCCACAAACACACCCAATTGAGACAACAAAATTTGTGAAAGAAAAGGTTTTTGAGACTGCAATACTTGCCAAGGAACCTTTGACCTCACATGCTCACCATGTCAAAATGCAAAATAGATATAATACAAATCTATATGTCTATTCAAACTTTGGCTTCTCTTTTACGACTGAATAATAAGTATTGATGAAATCCCCCCCAGGAAGAGCAGAAATGATCAGAAATGCAAAATGTACAAGATTTTCAATATCCAATAGACATCTACAACCAATAATTATAACCGTGATAAAGGGAAAAAGTTGAAAAATTTCACGACAATGGAGATCAGGTCATTATTTTCAAGAAAAAAAAAATTAAAGCTTGATAAGCCAATTCTGCTTCAAATGGGAAAAAAGTAAGGTCTTGATGGGTCATGAGCTTTTCTACTTCAATCAGGATTAAATAGTGAAGATTAATACCCCTACAACTTTTCTACTTCTCTGCTTATATGTATTAAACACTCCTTGTATAGTGTGATCTCAACATCATCTTTGTTTCAGTGTGTAGAAAACATCATAATTAAAACTTCAGTGAAAACCTTGAACACTCAAAATTGCTAAAAGACATCAAGACAAGGTTGCAGTCGTAAGTTGTGTACAAAAAATGTGGAAAATCCTCCTTCAACGATCGGTGTGGAATGATTTGTCAACTATTTTCTTCATCCTCCTAAGAGTCTATATTATAAGTGAAATGTAGACTATAATAACAAGCCTAGCATTTAGCAAACATTTAATCCAATACTTGCACAAATGTTCTACGTTGGTAGTTTTCTGAGAAAGTGGGGGAAAAGGTTTTGTCTCCTATGTGGAAAGAGAGGGGTTGGAATCATGAAGGTAACTATTCAAAGTTCTAAAAAACCATTGGAAAGACATTGTTAAAACAAACTTGTTCTGATAGCTTAAGAGAATGGTTCTGATCAACCCCATGAGAAAACCTGCTAAAGCCATCCACCCCAAATCTGTCCAAAAAGTCAAATGACGAAAACAAGGACTCTGCAATATGGACGTCTGATGCAACAGAACCCAAGTTTACACCTTGTGAGAAAACTAAAAACTCAAAGAAAATTAAATTCTCCCAATTCTCATTCGAAGCATGCAATGACATAAATGTGCAAGCGAAAAAAAGAAAACACTACTGAAATAATTGAGCTTTCCAGTTTTGCTCAAGACTTGGGATTCCCCTTGAGCCATCAAAAGTGGGCAAACAACACATAAGATGATCCTACCTCAAACACACATTTGTGGTGCTCGTGGTGCTTGAATACAAATTGTTCATGCAAACTTTGAAGTTCAATAATCCAAGCACCCAAACAAGAAGCAAATGAGCTATGTTGTGTTGTAGATTATGCAACACTAACCTAGAAGCAACGTTGCATTGGCCTCAAGTGTCCATGCAAAGTGTTCATAGTTCATACCTCAAACCATGCTCACACTCTCACCTCACAAAAAACATTGCAAGCATGATGCATTGCTAAAGAGGTGCACTTGAAGCAAGGAGGATACAAGAGAAAAAGACCACACAAAGAAAACGAGAAAATAGAAGACACTTCACACTCAAATTTTGTTGCAAAAAATCAGAAATCACAAGTCCAGCCAAGGTCTACAAATGACATGCACTTTTCATGTTACATTCAAAGCTTTGTCAGCAATACTTTTGCACTTTGCACTCCACAAAGTGTAAAACACTAAACCTTAAATGCTGCGAGCTCCATCTCGATCTAACCCTAACCCCTAATCCCTAACCATTCATATGCCAGAATGCATCGGATATGTATATGCATATTCGTATTATGCATATCCAAGCATATCCATCCATGAGTGCTGAGATGGGAATATTGGTACAAGCAATTCCTGCCTGGATATGGATGAGCACTGATTATTGCATGACCATTTTATGCCGGATATGTATAAGGATGAATATTTGAAAAAACCCAAATTCCAGATACGACTACATGCATATCCAGATACTATCCGGGTTCATATCTGGAATTTTTGATATATCCAGGCAACACTAGTTCCAACCCCCAAAAACTACCTACCACACTCCCTAGGTAACTACCCCTGCAATAGGGGTAGTATTGAAGGTATGTAGGTATGGGATCTCAGTGGTTATTATGTTGGTAGGTAACTAGGTAAACAGGTTAGTGACCACTGGTTAGGTAGATGTTTGCAAATGCTTCCTAGGTAGGGCCACTGCGAACCAGGACCCACCAGTGCACCATCCACTGGATACCCATTATTTCTCAGTTATGGATGAACCTCAACTGAGTTAATATTTGGTTTCACCTTGGTAACCAATTCTGTAGGAAATAGGTCTCATATATAGGTAGATAGGTAGGAAAATAAGTAACTACTAGGTAGGTAGATTGTTTATACATAGGTAATGGCTATTTTTATTACCTACCTACTAACAACCTGCTTGTAGGTAGGTAGAAAAAAAAGGCATCTGAGCTAACAACCATGGTTAGCTAGGGAACTGGAAGTCAACGGAAAATTGTTTCCTGACCACTTACCATTCATCCTTCATGGTGCGCTGGTGGGTGCTGGTTCACTGTGGCCCCTAGTTAGTACATAGGTAACTATAGTACTTAACTACCATGGTTAGCTGTGGGGAAGTCAAGTCTGCAACTGACCAACTAAGATGTTGAAACATGTCATTAACAGAAAGTTTCAAAGTAATGTTCCCTGATTATGAAAATAATCTGCTGTTAAGGCATTTTCCGTCTTTAACTTCATAGAAAGAAGTGGTAGAATCAGCCTCTCACCAATTCATGTAAAAATCAATGTGTTTTCTGTCTCCATCATAGATAGTAGGGTTATTTTCTTTTACTAGGGTAAGACCCTTGCAAACCATTGTGGTTGTGGTTGTTGATTTTATAAGTTCAAAATCGAATTCTAATTTTGAATATGGCAATTTTTTCTATGAAAAATACTCCCTGGGGGAAAAAAAAATCGAAATCTTTTTCTCCAAAAAATTCATTACCAAAAAAAAAAATCATTTATGAAAACTCCAATCAATGCAAATAAAAAAGTACTTCTTTCTATGGTTGAAAGGCTAATAAAGCTGCAATAAGACCTGGCTCGTAACTTAGTGTTAAGTAAATTAATATTTAAATAATATCATTTTTTAAAAGTTAAATATGTTAATTAGCACTGACCTAAAAGTTTAATTAACTTTTTTTTTACTCATTCACACTTAGGAGAACCAATTTGGAAACATAACATTGACTTAAAACCCTTTTTATAGGCTGCCACCTAAAATTTTGTTTTTATTCTAAGATTTGTATTTTTTAAAGATTTGGTGTTAAGCTAACATTCACTTAAGGTCAAGTTTGACACTCATTTAACATTGTGTGTCGCATAAGATTCGATGGTAGGTAACACATCCTTATCCGAATGCAACCCCAAAAAAGCAGCTTTCTTAACACCAACTTAACATTAGGTGTAATCATAGCTTAAGTTAACCAATCAATTGTGGAATTTAAGGAATCTAAGCATGAAGACATTTTGCATTCCAATTTGCATGCCATAAATCATAATTGATGAAATTTTGTAAGAGTTCAATATTGTCATTTAGGTGAATGTTTGAAGTTGAATCTAAACATGCATATTGATTGCCTTGATAACATGTTAAGTTTCATGATTACAATATTTTGGAAAAAACCACATAACAATGTTGGATGAAAAGATATTTGGCCATCTTAGTTGTTCAGTGAAAGAGGGGGTTGTCACATTGATTTCACATCCTTGCTGTTTAGCATAGATGTCATCTTTGAGGGTTTTTTTTTATCTCAAAATTTGAGGCTTTTTGTTTCAAATTTGAAAAAAATACCTAAAGAGGTTTTTTTTCTTCAGAACGTTCTTTTCAGAGAAATTTTTGTAGTAATGTATTATTATTTTCAAAAAACCGTGATCCAAATGCAACCCAAGTTACATGTTTAAATGCAAGTAATAAGTGACTTTTCTATAACCATCCTTAACCATCCTTAAGGAGAATCTCAAAACTCTGATTGACTATCAAGTTACACAAGCTACAACCCATAACCCTTGACCCAATGTTTCATTAGCGACTTACTAGTTAGCACAAATTACCACCCTCAACTCTTGTTGGCCCAATGAATCCATAATCACTCTTTGTGTGCATGAAAAGAGGGCATCTTGATTCTCCTTAGGATGGTTATGCCGGTTATGTCCAGTGAGCGAGGGTGCTGATTACCAGAAATAGTCTCAGCGTTCATCTGTGCCTCGATTAGTCCAGTAACCACCCCTCTCTACTAATTACCTAGTCCATGACCTCCCCACTGAGACTGGGGAATTTTTTTGAATGTAGTGTAGGTGAAAAGGCTCTGCTATTAGGCTGTTCCCCAGTGTAACAACCAGTCTCGGATGCTTCTTTGATTTTTCAAAGAACTGTCAGTTCCAGGTATTTCAAAAAGTTGATGAAGAACTAGCCGGTTTCGGGAATTTGAAAAACATCCATCAAAGAATCGCTGGTTTTAGGTATTTCAAAACCTTCAAAGAACTGTGGGTTTTCATGAAAGAACAACTGCTTTTTTTCCAGTTCTTTGCAAGTTGGTTCTGGGGGTGAGTGCAACCAGAAATTTATTTTGTGGGTCAGCTCTGGGGGGCAGGGGATTTCATGAAATGGGAACCACCAGTGATACCCATATATATCCAGTCTGCAACCGGCAAAGAACCAGTGCTGCCTGAAAGAACCACCCAACACTCGTAACAACTGAAGAGCTTCGATGTCAGGCTAGGATTGATTGAGATCAATGCCCAGGAGCTATCACACCTCCTCAAAAGAGTTATACGCAAAATCTCCTGTGACAACAATCTTGAGCGCTGAATTTTACTTTGGAAGGCCCCCAAACAACAAGCGAACTTCTGCTGACTGAGGTTTAGATGTAAAAACCTCAGCCCATCCAACAAAGCCCCCACCCGTTCCTCACCCCCTGCCTCCCAAAGTGAGAGGGCACGCCATTCCATTCAATGAGATTGCATTGCCCTTTCCATTGAGGAAAACACTGACCTAATCTGGAAGGACCTTGATGGTAGGCCCTTACACATTTGGAAGGTACCTCGCAGCCCACTAGGGGAAGTACCTGCAATTTCAAGAGAAATTAATTTAGGTCAATGTTTTAGATGTCATAACATATGTGGTTTTAATCAGTGTTGTGAGGCTATTTGGTTTGTAACTTTAAATTCTGGGTTCAGGTTTAGGTTCTTGTGATTTAGACTCAAGGTGACACCTTTGTGTTAGAATCTACACAAGAATAGAATTGTGAAACTAGTCTGAAATCAAAATCAAAACCATGGAAAAACATTTTAAAACACAAAGTCAACATCTTTAGGTAAGAGAGTTGATTATATATATAAGTTGAATTTTATAGTTAAATATTAATATTAATTAGTTGTTAAACTTCATACCTATGTAAACCTCTATTTTAATTTGTTGTAAAACTTTGTATTCATACAATCTCTAGCATTGGAGAGTGTGTACATGAATTAAACCTGAATTTTAAATTAGTCTTGAAAGTTCTTGAAGTTTAAAAAATGTGTTTAAATCATGTTGGAAATTGATAATGGATCGATGAGAGAATAGAGATGGCAAAAACATGGATTTATAATGAGCTCTCCACTCAACCAAAGGATCACATAGATTTTGCTACAAACTTATGATTCACCCCTAAGTTCTAGCCTAATCTAAATAGGATGTAAACACCCCATGTAAATGTAACCTACCTTACAAGTGCATGCATAGACACATGCACAAGGCTATCATCTCATGTATTGAGATATTTCACACTAAACTTAACTAAAAATATTTAAATAAATTTATCTAACATATTTCATAGTCCCAAAAATATTTTGGTGTAACGCAAATATCTCAAGTAACTTGATAAAAGTAACTTAAGTAGCTTGGTAGGAAGTTGATATCTAACACCCCCCACTCATTGAACAATCAAATTATACGTTTAATCACACCCATCAAGTGTTTAAAATATTCATGTTTGTTAGTAGAAAGTCCCTTGATTAAAATATTTGCAACTATATTTTTTGTGTTGCAATACACCAATTTAACAAAACGTTTTTCAATTTTTTCTCACACCAAATGATGATAATGATGACGACATACCAATAAAGGTTTATTTCTTGCTATTCAAACTAATAGCACCATTTCTCAATAAGAAAAATAACTCGATGTGAATTTGCAATCATCCATATTGCCAGCATCATAATAGGCACACATTTGTGTGTTTGCATGAACAATATCATATTCCCCAATATTGGGATGTGTTAGTTTTGGTAAACATTCCTTTTGAAATGCACTTGGCCCATATTGTTTTCATCAATTCCTTGGATACAATAAATGTCCCTTTTGAAATGCACCTAGTCTTTCATGTTCATATTGGAACCTTGGTTACGGTTTACATTTATTTTGAAATTTGTTTGGCCTTGGATATGGCTTACATTCCCATCAAAATGCACATGGCCCAAAATAACATCTTTAATGTTTTTTCTAAAACAAAAACCAAAATTCATTGTGCCTTTTAGATAACAAAAAAATTGTGTCATTGCAATTTAATGTGCTTGTTTAGGATTAACCATAAATTGGTTCACAACTCCCATTGCTTGTGCAATATCAAGTCTTGTGTATACCATTACATACATGAAACTTCCAATAACATTTTGAAATAAATTAACCCACATTGCTTTCAAATTTGCATGATTTTGAAGACCCATATCCTTTGAAAGTTTATGATTGGTCATAAAAGGAATTCATATTGGCTTATTTGTAACCATTCCAAATTGTTTCAATATACTTCCAATGTACTTGTTTTGGTTCAAATAAATCACAAGGTCTAGTAAAACATGATTTATTTCTAACTTCAAAAAATATTGGATTTCACCTAGATTCACCGTTTTGAATTTTTTCAAGAGATTGTCCTTTTTCTCTTTCAACAAAGTCAAGTCATTAAAGGCCAAAATCAGATCATCAACATCCAAAATTATGATCACATGAGAGTTTTTTTTAACTCTCTTAAAATAAACAATATGGTCAACAAAGTGCCTTTCAACTCTTGAGAAAAAATATGCATTATCTTGTGGTTCAATCCACGAGGAGATTGTTTCAAACTATATAAAGATTTTTTCAGTTTGCAAACCATATTGCATACCATATTCTTTTTATTTTTGACCAAAAAACCTTCTATATATAGATTTCTTCTAGAAAATCTCTATCCAAAAGGGTAGTTTTAACATTCATTCAATGCACCTTGAGATTTTTATGGTTGTAACTGCAAGCATAGCTTGAATCACTTACATTTGTGCAATGAGGGAAAAGGTTTCATTGAAATCAATGCCTTCAACTTGTGTAAATCCCCTTGCCACCAAATGAGCTTTGTGCCTTGCTTGCCATAGAGCCATAAAACCATCAACATTATATTTGATCTTGAAGATCCATTTGCAACTCATTAGTTTATGATCATGTGGAAGGGGAATAAATATTCAAATCTTATTATCTTGTAAGGATTGAAACTTAAAATCCATGGCCTTTTTCCAATGTTGTGAATCTTCAAAGACTTCACAAAAGAATGGGGTTCATCAACATCAACCAAAAAACACATATGAAATATTCAAGTCTTCTTCAACCATTGTTGAATTTTTTTTGCATTTCTCAAGGAAGTTTTTCATCTTCCATCTTTAATTCTTGATTTAGAATCATTTATTTTGATCCAAAATTTAACCTCAAAACCATTGTTTCCCCATTAAAGTTTTTGGATTCATCAAACATAACATCACAACTAATGAAAACATATTGGGTTATAGGTTGTACAATTTGTACCCCTTTGTTAACCCAAATTTTCATTTTATGTACATAGTAATCAATTGTTATTAATTGGTAATTCGTGAGGCAATATTATTTTGAAGATTGTTTTAGTTATTATTAGATAACAAATAACCCATTTGTTATAATAACTAATAACATGTCTTTAAGTGAAACTAGTTTGGTAAAGTAACTAATAACCAATATGTTAGCATAATTGGTTGTTGACAGAATAGGTTTGTGTTTAACTTGTGGCCAATAATTGTTGTAGTTCAATTTTGAATTAGTTGATTGTTGTACCGACTAGTGATTGTTTAATTTAAAACAACATTTTGTTAAATATAAATAAGAGGATTTGAGAATGATAAAACAATATGATGGATTTTAATCTGATCAATTGAGTTTCCTTCTTTGTAAATATTTTCTAGATGTTTTTTCAAATAAACATTTTCATGTTTTTGACGTTGATTTTGGGAGTTTCTATTTTAGAAATTCAAATTTGAAAAGAAACCAACATGTTAACGTTTATAAGCAATTTAAAACTTGGAAAATATAAATTAATTTTGTTTTATTTGAGGGAATAAAAAACACCCTTAACACCCTTAGTCTATTCATAATAGCCAGTGACTATGCATTTGACACCTTTGGAATTCAACTTTGTCCTTATTTCCTTTGGCACATGAGAAAATGTAACACAAAAAAAAACACACAAATGATTTTTGGAAGGTTTGTTATCCACACCAAACCTCTTTTGGCAACATGCTAAAAATTGATTTAGTAGGGATTTGATTTTGGATATATGTTATAGTTGCCATTGCTTTTACCCATAATATATTATCCAACTTCATTTGTTGCAACACACATTACATATTTTCAACAAGTGTTTGATTTTTCCTTTCAATTACACTAATTCGTTTTGGTGTGTATAGAGTGGTTATATGTTTCACAATGCCATTTTCCTTATAGAATGTATTGAAATTCTTAAAGTTATACTCCCCACCTCCATCACATCTAATTACCTTGATATTATTTCTAGTTTGGTTTTTACAAAAGTTTTGAAAACCTTAAGCTTGTCAAACACATCAAATTTAGTTTTCATCGTATTAAAAAATGTTTTCATAGAAAAATCATCAATGAAGATTAAGATTTTTTACCCTTCCATGAAATGTTTCCATGGAACCACATAAGTATGTGTCATGGGCATGAAAAGAACTAAACAATAAGATTTCCAAACCACATGAATGAAATAAGGCTTAATTTAAATTTGGTTCTAAACATGATGTGTGCACAATGTGAATGCAAAAGACTTTATTACAAAAACATAACAATAACAAAACAAGATCATGACAAAGATATGTACATAAAATTGATGTTGAACAAACTGAAGGTAATGTAGGATTTTACTTTTACTTATATCCATTGGACACCTAATTCAAGAAAGCTTCTTAAAAAACTTTAAACTTACCCATGTTAACCCATGTTAACCCATGTGTGGCCCAAGTCCATCCATGTCAAAACTAATAATGAACTATGAGTTAATTAAGAATGAACTGGAAATAAATTGAAATTTAACTATGAGTTAACTAGAAGTGAACTAAAACTTAATTGAAACTTAATTAAAAATTAATTAGAAGTGAATTAGAAATGAACTAAAAAATAACTACAAGTGAACTAAGAGTTAATTTGAAGTTAACTAAAAATTAATTAAAAGTGAATTAAAATTAAACTAGGAGTTAGGTAAAAATAAATTATAAGTCGTGGATGAATATTCATATGAATGGACTCCATGTTATTGGCATTTGTGACAATATGTGTGCACAAGCCCAAAAAATTTCCTTTGCATGAGAATCCCCAGTCAAATGGAATGGGGTTACCATACACGCATCCATTGTAGAAACTCAAGTTATGTTTTCCATTGAGATCCATGACTTCAACAAGGTTACTTTTATCCATGGTTGTTAAAACTTGCATAGAGGACATGAATAAGTTTCTAATGCCACAAATCATTCCTTTTAATCTTGATGTTACATTTTATAACCAAGGATTGATAACTCCAACCAATTTATATAATTTTCATTTTTGAACAATTTTTGCTTGTTGTGGTTACTTGTGAAGAATTTTTGAATTTGTTTTTCCAATCTTGACCTAGTTACATTTGTTGCCAACATGTTTTCTTTCAAATGTTGCTCAAAGATTGTCCCATGCATCTTTTGTAGTTTTTACATGTGCTACATGATGCAACAAAGAATCAATAACACTTAAGAAAATTACTCCATAAGCCTATTTGTCTTTTTTCATGAACAAGCGGTGTTCAAAAGTGTTTCCTTCAAGAACAATCTCTCCAAATTCAACTTTTGCTGACAATATTCTCCTAAGGTGATTTCCCACAAATCCTTTTCAAGCAAGAGAAATTCCATCATCATCTTCCATGTATGAAAGTTATTGTCATTCAACTTTTCAATACTTTGAGCATTAGAAGTGGATGTCACAAGTGTGAGTAGAACAATGCTAGAAAACAAAACACCTAGAGCTTTGAAACTTTTAGCAAAATGTTAGAAAAAAAAAAACCTCAATATTTGGAAGCTTTCAAAAACTATAAAAAACAACTTCAATCTCTCCTTCCTTCAAAAGCAACCATGCTCTAATACTATGTTGGAAATTAACAATAGTTTGATGAGAGAATAAAGATGATAAAAACATTGATATACAACAAACTCTCAACCCAAGCTTAGGATCACACAAATGTTGCTACAAATCTATGATTCCACCCCAAGCTTTGGCCTAATCTAAATAGGAGGTGAACACCCCCATGCAGATGTTACCTAAATTAGAAATGCATGCATAGGCACATGCACAAGGCCATCATCTCATGCATTGAAATATTTCACACTCAACCTAACTAGAGATATTTAAGTAAACTTACCTAACATATCTCATAGTTTTTGTATATGCATGTAACACAAATATCTCAAGTAACTATAATTGATAAAAATAACTTAAATAACTTGGTAGGAAGTTGATATCCAACACATCAAAATCAAAGGAGAATTTGGAAAAACCAGGTTCAAACCCTCACCCAAAGAACCTCTACATAAATTTTACAATCTCCAATATTGGCACCGGAGGTTCTCTTCTAAGAAAAAAGTACCACACAACACTGGTTTTAGTATAGCATAAAGCATTGCCAGAAATTTCACATGGCTACATTGGAGGGATGTCTCAATTCTGAGGAAAATTTTGTTCTGGGATGTTCGTCTATACAAATTGATTAAGGGAAGCAATTGCTTTATGCTTGGTGAGGGTGTAACTAGAATGCTGGCATCGCTCTCCTGAAGGCCTCTTGGACATGGCAGGTGTGTTACATTGAGCAAAACAATGGACCCTGCTTGGAGTCTTTTTTGTCTCAAACCTTGAGCTGATGTTTGTTGTTGGACTAGAAGCCAGGTAAGAGTGAAGGTCTCAAGAATCAGATGAGAATGAGTCAACAGCCTTCTTGAGAAAGGCAAAAGAGTATGGGCATGAGGTGGGAGCAGATAGGCTTGGAAGGAGGAGGGGGTTTTGATGCTGCAACTGCTGATTTGGAGAAAAGCATAAGACCTTGTGAGAGTCTCTCCAGGAGCCTTACTTCTGCCTTTGTTGAACCCTGCTGGTCACCCTCTCACCTCTGGTAAAAGTACCATAGATTTGCCAATCCTGTTTCTTTCACATTAGGTGATATCGATCCTGACCTTTGTTTCAAGAATGTTTTCCGCAGTTCCACTTCTGGATCCAGCAAAAGACTAGTTCCACAGTCTGATTCTTGTACCAGTTCCAACAAAAAGGTGTGAGCTAAGGTCCAGGTTGCAAGAACCTGAACCATGGTTTTTACACTTTCAAACCAGATACCCTCACAACACTTGTGCCAAATGCCAACGCTGTTACTTTCATATTGGGCACCATGCCTGTTTTGCTGTGCAGGGTCAAGTCAAATGGCAAAGGAATTGAACATTCCTTGTATGATATCTCACTACTGCACTTATCATTGACCAAATGTACATTATCATAGGAAGTTATTTGATGAGACTGCTCAATGACTTGCAAGGGAGAAGGAGGATGTGCTTCCTGAACTGAAAGACAAGAGGTAAGGACTCTTAATTTTGTCTTGCTTTGGTTACTCTTCTGCATGAACTCTTGCAATTCTGTCTATACTAGCAATACATATATATCCTGTCAAAGTTGCTAGGATCAGGAATACATGAAGTGGATTACTGTACAGTATTTTGCTCGAATCTAGTCTTTTCGAAGATAAAAGGTTCAAAAGGGAGTCTTTATAACAGAGTGCTTTTGCTGCCCAACCTTTCTCCCAAGTCAACCTCTGAACTACAAACATTATTACCAGGGGAAGACACACACTTCTCCAAAGTTGAGCACAAAGAGTTTATACCTAGGGTTCACACACAACTTGGTTGCAAGCGTATAAACAAATTCTTGATGATAGGAATTCATCATTGTTTGGTCATGGTTGGTAAATTAGGTTCACTTTTTTGAAGCAGTTGTGCCTGTGATATCATACCTCAACAACTTGTTACTCTGGACAACGATATGTCAGAGGGAAAATTTCTTTACCCCTGGCGCCAACATGGGATTGGGTGTTCCACAGGATCTTTCTTGACACTGTACTCTGATTGGGACTGCCCACTAGCCTCCATGCAGGTGTCTGTATGTTTTAGGCTTAGATGTTTGCTTTGTACTGGGACAAGCTAGAGTGAAGCGAAGTTTACACACAACAAGCTTTTTGCAGCTGGAATGGGACTTTGTTGTTACATACATATCCTGAGTGCTAGCAAACATTCTAACCAAGTCTTCCTACTAATTCAGGAAATACTACAGAAATTCAGAGTTTTGTTTGGATGTTATGCAGCCAAATTGTGCAAACATTGCCTCCATCTAACCCTCATAAGGTGGGTTGGCTCCACAGAAAGGCTTGAATCATCAAGTATCAGTCTCCTGTAGTATATCTGTAAGCTGACCTGTAAGAGATATTCAAGCCACCACAACTGATCTGTGCTGCATTGTGCTGTGTGCTTGTTAGCATGTAGGTAGTATTCAAAACAGATCCATAAGTACTTCAAATTTTGAGCAATTCTCCACGTATCAATTGCATGAAGAGGAGGTGAATTCAGTTAGGCCGTGATGCAGGGGGTCTCACATAACTTCAATCCGTAAGACCTTGGCTATCATGTACAAGCCCTTTTGCCTAATTGAACTCTCAATTCACTTCAAAGACAGCTTTTGAGCACAACATTCTAGCACTTATGTTGCACCATCTCATGATTTCAAGCATTTTTCTTCACCTTTCCTAGACCTTCAATTGATTCAAGACCCCAGCAATAAGCAACTAGACCTACATATGGTACCAAATGAAGAGCTTTCACAGTTTCCAACCTGTCTCTCCTCACATTTTGATAGTTGTCACGTATTAGCCATGGCTGAAAGATAGTGTAACAGCACAGGTCCCATATGAATGCATATGTTGGACGATCACTGCCAATATGGCCAAGAAAATAATCCCATCGCTCTGCAAAATCTCCATAGCCACCATCCAACCTCCCAATGACAAACCATATTGCAGACACAACGCCCACTACAGCACCAGTGAATGCAATTTGCTGTGCACCTGACACCATGAATCTTTGCAAGCCACTCATTTGAACATTGGTCCCACTCGTGTTTGCTGTAGCATTGGTTGATGCTTCCACTAACACGTCTCTATGTGGCCTCTGATATGATCGAATTGCCATGTAGGGGATGAGCAGAGCTGTGCCACCACCCACAGCAGAGAAAGATGACATATTTTGTAAGCGCATCCCATAAAATAGAACAAAAGCGCCAAAAAATTGCAGTGGTGAATTGGGAAGTGATGCTGAAGCAAAACACTCAATCACTGACAATGGCACAATCAATCAAGCAGAGGGTGAAAAATTAGAAAGGTCACTAACTGTTAGTGAGGAACATTGAAATGATCCACAATGCATCAAGTGATAGAGTAAAGCGATTGCGTTTCCGGTCTGTAAAGAGAAGTGGTGCAAATAGGAGTGCCCAGCCCAGAACAAAGTTGAAGAGTGCTTCATATGCCTGCAAAGCCCACCCTGACAATATTATGAGCTAAAATAAAATCAGGCAAGAAAAGTTTCTCTCCCTCTCTTATTACTGCTGCTCTGAAATCAGTAATCTAGCTATTACCAGAAGACCACAAGGAGTGTAATAAGATTATGTTCTTCGCAAGTCTGAGGATTTTCTATCCTCCAAAAAGACCAGAAGCACACAAAATCTTTACAGTCTACACAAGGCTACAAACAAACATCCACCCTCCACTCTGTTCAATTACAAATCTAGAAATTTTTCATGAGTTAGTGGTGGTAGGTAACAGGAAGGAACTTACTGGATGGGTAACAGGTGCATGCAGAAGATCAAACCCTACTGCTCTGCCAAAGCAAAGCGGAAATCATTGTAATTGAAAAAACATCGGGAACATGCAGAAGAAGATCAAACCCTACACTGCTCGGCTGAAGCAAAGCAGAAATCATTGTGATTGAAAAATCATCAGGAGCATGCAGAAGAAGATCAAACCCTAATGCTCTGCCAAAGCAAAACCAGAGTCATTATTGTAACTGAGAATCATCCGGAGGAACATGCAGAAGAAGAACTGCTACTGCTCTGAGAATCGTCATGCATGTCACATTATGGAGATGATGGTACTACTGATGGTGAGGAAGGCATCATTACTAACCCATGTTTGCCAATGGAAGGACGAAGAAGAAGTTGATGGAGAGGTTAAGAATTTCTGATATGGTTGTACGAGAAATTGCCCAAACTGGATCACCCTACACAACACAAAATCACTCATCATGCACATGGAAGAAGTTTCAGCCCCATCGGCGACATACTCTCAGAGAGAGAGAGAGAGAGAGAGAGACGTACTGGTGCATACGGCAATAAGAAGAGCCAGGAAGTGTAGACGGCGGCCAAAATCCACAAAGCCACCTGCGTCAAAACACTTCCGGATTCTTCCTCCTCCTCCCTCTCCTCCTCCATGTTCGTCTCAGATTCACTCACGACATCGGATTTCAGGTCTCTATCTGACTCAGAATCTCCAGTAACTTTGCAAATCATCATCTTTCTGACCGCACTAGCAATAGTCTGCCGGTAGTTGTTGATTGTCTTCCGCCGTCTCCAAAACGTCTGAAAGATTTCATTTTGTGGGCTTTTAAGCTGATGACTACAACCATCGCAGTCATCTTTGCCGGAGGAATAATTTCTTCTTCTTCTTCTGCGGGTGCTCGTCAAAGTCGTTAACAGAGAAAGAAGAGGAGGAGCTCTGGAACAAGAGTAGCAGAGGTAGTGGGAGGGTTTGGAATCATGTGCAAAGACTGACTTTTGTTGTTTCACCAGAAGCAGCTGGGGAATTGGAGAAAAGTTTGAGTTCTGAGATGGGGGCGGAACCGCGATGCGAGACAAGAATGAAGCTCGACAGAAGAGCGAGCATCGATAGCGCTGGGCAGCAAATGGCGCACCATGAGCCTTGATGCCGTGATGGTGCACGGACGTCGGCAAAGTGCCCACCATAGCTTGCTAGCGAGATGCTTGCTTGCTCATTGGAAGCGAAGAGTTAAGCTTCCCTTAGTAGTACAATTTTGTGCCCCCATCGGCAAATGATCGCCACATGTTGAAGCTTAATGGGATAGTTTTGTGCCCGCATCATAAAATGGTCGCCACATCTTTTTAATAAGGATACTAGGGAAAACCGGCCCATCACCGATCGCCTTCCTATGCCCGACACTTTGACAGATCCTTCTCAATTCTTCTTCATTTTGAGTGATTTAAAATGTTATAGGAGCGCCTTCTCAAGCTCTACAAATCATCTTTGAAATGCAAAGCCAAAGGACCAGCCAAAAAAAGCAATAAAGAAAATACGTTTTTGAATTGCAAAATGCGTTTTTTCTCATTTTTCTTCATTTTGACCCTTCTTACTTTCAAATCTCATAACTTTTTAGTTGTTATTCATTTTAAACGATTTAAAGTGCTATAGAAGCGCCACTTGAAGCTCTACAAATCATCTTTGAACTCTAATATTATCATAGCAACATACAAGGAATTTTTGGGGTGTTCAGGAACTGGCCTTTGTAGCATTTGGTGGTTTGTTTTTTTAAGTTCTTGACCCCCTCTACTTTGGGGGGCTATAACTTTTTCAGTTCTTTTTGTTTTTATGATTTTTAGTGCATTAGATGTGACAATAAGAAGGGTTCATGTTTTGTTTAGACACCAAAAACAACGGAGCCTTCCCCTTGGATTTGGCCTACCTTGAACGTTTAAGTGTTCAATCACTAGTCAATTTAACCTAGGTGCCAAAATTTGTACCTTTTAAGAAATCAATGGGCATTTTGCCTTACACAAGCAACTCATCACCTAAAAGCATCTCCACCACCCCCCTGCATCAAGCACAACAAAATTGCTGAAACGAGGTGTGTGCAAGAGCCCAAGTGAAAGGGTTGGTAAATTCTAAGAAATTATCGCACCACACCCATTGCACCTTACCTCACTTGACACTTGATAACAATAATGCTAAGGAGTTTCTGGTTATTTCACAAAGAGATTCAAAGTGGGTTTTGAAAGTTTGCACCAAAAAAGTTGCAAGTTTTGAATGATGGAACATTAGAGATAATGATTGTAGTGATTGCAACAAAATCTTCAAGCCTCATTTGAGGATGACGATTATGAAGACCTTTTTTTGAACACTTTTATGATGAATCATATAGGGGTTGATTTTGAAACTCAAAAAGAGGAAGCATGAAAGTTCACTTCTAGGACAAAAACCTAATTTTGAGAAAGAAAGGCACTGTGGACAAGATAGGATTTGGAGGGAATATTTTTGCACATCACCAATGTATGATTATTTAGGCGGAGGTACTAAATGAAGTGAACATTGTTTTTTCAAATTCTTGAAAGTTTCTGTGCACATCATTCGTATTTCTTGCAAAAGCAAGATGCACTTGGCAAGATAAGCTTGAGCTTAATCCAAAAGTGCACTGTTGCATTGCACATTTTAATTTACAGATTCACACTTAATGCAATTGATGAGTACTACTAAATGGGAAAAAATATAGCAATGGAGGCAATGAAATGTTTTGTGAATGCTATTAAGGAAATTTTGAGACCAAATATTTGAGGTAGCCACATGAGATGAAATTGAGAGGCAGTTCAAAATCAATGAAGCTTAGGGATTTCCAAATATGTCTGCAAGTTTGGTTTGTATGCACTATCAATGGAAAAATTGTCCAATTGTTTGGCAAAGGCAATTTCAAAATAAAGATGACAATAGATCAATCATTTTTTAAGCTATCGGAGACCAACCACTTTGGATTTGGCATGTTTTTTTCAATTTTCCTTGTAATAACAATGACATTAGTGTGCTAGATATGTCAACACTTTTCACTAATTTGCTTCAAGGGCTTGCTTAAGACATGAATTTTATTGTCAATGGCAATACATATCCAAAGTAATACCTACTTGATGATGGAATCTATCATCAATGGAGCATCTTTGTTCAAACAATTCATGAGTCACAAGGAAAAAAAAGGAAACATTTTTCTAAAATGCAAAAACGAACCATAAAAGATGTGGAACGTTGTTTTGGGGTGCTTTAAGTGTGCTTTGCAATCATTCAAATCTAAGTAGACAATGGGACATGGCCACAATCAAGAGTATTCTCCTCTAGGGTGTGTGATTTTGCACAATTTAAGGATAGAAAATTAATCCAATTATAATTAAAAACCTTTGTTTGATGTTGGATCCAATGTTTCACAATTGAAGCAAGGGTTATTTTTTGAAAACTATCGCCAAGGAACCACCCAAATTGAAAATGTGGCTACCCATTATAATTTTAAAAATGACCTTGTTGACCATTTGTGGGCTCGAAAAAACAACAATGCAAATTAAAATAAAAATCTTTAGTCTGTTCAAAAAATTTGGTCAACACCCATTTCTAAGTATTATCCATATGTCTATTAACAACATATTAATCATTGACATGGTTCATTTCTCAAGGGAGATTAAACATTTCCAAAAACCTACTTACATAAGGTGAATTTTGTGAATTATGTTCTTTTTTACACAAATGAATTGGTGAATTATCAAATGCTAATGAATTGTTATCTTCATATGAATCAGTGTGTGGGGTTACTAGATCTAGAATTTTCTTGGGAAGGCTTCCATTTGTTGGAATTGTGATGGTGGGTTGAAGCCTTGCTCAAAGCTTTCCAAGTTTTTCCTTTTTTTGAAGCATGATATATTCATTGGCTTCTTCTGAAACAAGTTTAGAATTAAAAATTGTGAATAGGTCATTATGTTTTGGTCCTCCATGATTACTACTTACCTCAATGTTGAAGTAGCCATGTTAGTGGTGACTTGTGCATGTAGTCACAAAGTTAATTCCTTAAACTTCAATTATTTTTGTGCCTCCTTTACAATTCATGACCCTTGAAGCCTTTTGAAACTTGAACCACCATAGGTCATTGGTGATGGTGGTTCCAAAGTTTCAAATTTAACACATGCACCTTGTTCAATAAAGGCAAGTCATATTAGATTAAAAGTTTACTTCACATCCCTTTGAAAATTTGCCCATCTAAGAACATTTTTTACTAAGAACCAAGAATGCAAAAAAACAAAACTTTGATTTTTGATGTGTTTTGATTTGTACAGTTATAATTTTTTTGCAAAATATCTTTTGTTGAAGTCCTAGATTCACAAAGTGCCACCATTGTTTCATAGTGCCCAATAAATTTGGCAATGTTTTGTTTAATCACTACCCACTTGGTTTCAAGAGATTTAGCAAGTCGTTTAACTTTGCAAACAAGTTGATTTCGATTGTAGTGCTCACAAACCCAGTCCCAAAATGCAATTGATATTTGGCCAATACTTATTGTGGGGACTTGTGAAACATGAAGAAAACTGCAATAGAGATGCCTTTCTTCCTTTGCAACAAAAAATTTCCCCTTTTTGTTAATTGTGGTGGAAGTAGTTTTATAAGCATATGTGGTAATTTGTTATGACATTTTGATGACAATGTTCATGCAAAAACATTTTCGTTACTTAGTACTATGCGACAAAGTAACAATGAAAAAGGATTTTTTTGATGGGACCTGTGTTTCTTATACTAGGTGGAATGTGTGGTGGACATCTGCATTTATTCTTCTTTTGGTTTGCAACAATAAGGTACCATTAGTGGGAGCTTTGTAGACTTGTGGTGGAGATGGTCTACTTTTTTCTCCCTATTTTGAAATTGCATATTGTAACATGAAGTTGCTTATGTTAGAGTTCTCTCTCTTATATTTGTTTTTATTCTTTTAAAATAAAACCCAAATATGATCATCAAGATCAAATCTCAATGTATATATTGAATAAGGTAAAGGTTTAAGGTTTTTTGATGCCTATGAATTTGGAATGTGTGAATTTTGACTTTGCTTCCCCTTCGCCTTGTGTTTCTTATTCCTTGGAACACCATTATTGTTAAGATATGAAAATCTAGAACAATGTCAATTGATTTGGTGATGTGTAGGATGCAAGGTATAATTAGTTGTAGGTTCTTGCAAATTGAAGGAAGACTTGAATGGTTTTTATTTGATGCAATTGAGTGTAATATTGAATGTATTTATGTCCTTGGGAATCGGTGGTGTTGTTGAACTCAAAGATAGTGATGTTGAACAATGTCATCATTTTTGCTCCTTTTGTGCATGTTGTTATGTCTATTACATGTGTTGTTGTGTTTACTATTACATTGACGCTTGTTGTGTGTGTTGCAGCACTAGATGATTTAGAACAATCTTGCATGACTTCTTGTGCAATGATACAACCTAAATTTGCGTTTAGTGATCTCAACAATTTTGCAAAATTGGTTGTGTAGCAATGAACTTTAAAATTGCAATGCATTGTTGTGCTTGTTCTTCTAAAGTAGCATGTATGCTTTGGAAGGCAAGATGAGAAGGAGAGACATCTTTGTAGCTTGGATTTCTTAGGTTGATTTTGGCCACTTTACATAACTTTGATTTTTTTTTACTAAAAATCTACCTTTCATGAAGATGTGATGTTAGCAACCTTTTCAATTAACATTGAGTTAACATGCCTTGTTGACAAGGACATCACATCAAATTGTGTTACCTAACACTCTGTAGGTGAATCTGAAAATTTCAAAACATTGATTTATCATCGAGTTACCTCCATGTGCGATGGTGTTTAAGCTTAGCATTGCCCCTACGCATCCAAAACTAGTAGGGTCCTTGCTACTGGTGTTGATACCAATCTTGGGTGGTTCTTAGAATTAGGAACAAAAATACCCACTGATTATCAACCTAGGTATATACCCACTTTTCTGCTGATTCTTAAAACATTCAAAGAATCGATTTTGATATATAAACCATGGCTTTGAAAAGTATATAAAAAGTCGTAGAAGTGTCTATAGGACCCACTATTCATTGCCGGTTCTTTCATGAAACCTGTTAGTTCTTTAAGGTTTTTGAAATAACTGGAACCGGTTGTTATTTGGTTCCGAATTACCCTCAAAGAACCGGAACCGGAAGTTATTTCATTCAGGGAAATTTTAAGGACAGGACACGGCGGTTTTTTAAAATTCAAAGAACCGCCCAATACTGGTTGATACCTCACCGGTACAAGCCTATGTACCTACGGCTGGAGTGAATTAGCACCCACCAATGCACCAGTTGCGGATGAGCCCGTTGAGGCCGTTTTCTGGATGGACGAAAATCCCATCCTCCTTGCCCGATTTTTTTTTTTTTTCCACCTCTTCTCT
>Ga0116227_10001061_pt1 | contig 59162 bp, 65 predicted proteins | sample S1TSphgellanicum_FD_89693 | JGI IMG/M metagenome (GOLD analysis project Ga0116227, IMG submission 89693) | Host-associated microbial communities from peat moss isolated from Minnesota, USA - S1T2_Fb - Sphagnum magellanicum MG | ecosystem: Host-associated > Plants > Peat moss > Unclassified... | reverse complement strand
GGAAAGCAATAATATCAAACTTCGCTCTGTCATTAGTTCGATCCATACTTTATCGGCAATGGATATGATAAGAGTATTGGCGAAAGGTGTCACAGATCAGGAACAATTGCTTAGTTGTGCCAGAGGCAAAGTAATTAAAAAGCAAGAGCAGTTGATCAAAGCATTAGATGGTACATTGCAAACTTATCACCACACTCAACTGCAAATGTTATTGGAAGATTATGACCATGTTCAAAAGCAGGTCGACTTTTTAGACAAATCAATTACTGAAATCATCAGTGAGCATTATGCACAAGCTTTTGAATGTCTTGATAGCATTAGTGGTATAGGTATCAAATCAGCAGAAATCATTATCAGCGAGGCCGGAAAAGACATGAGCCGATTTCCAACGGCAGATCATTTTACCGCTTGGTGCGGTATTGCACCTGGTAACAACGAGAGCGCAGGTAAACGAAAAAACACTGCGATTAAAAAGGGTAATAGTTATTTAAGAGTTGCCATTGTTGGTGCGGCATGGGCAGCTGTGCGTATGAAAGATTCCTACTGGCATGCTTTATTTGATAAGTTACGTAAGCGAATGAAGGCACAAAAGGCGATTATTGGCGTTGCAAGAAGATTACTTAAAGTGGTGTATAAAACACTTGAAACATTAACTGTTTATCAGGAAAAAGGTATTGCGCATTTTGTGGACTTATAGGCCAAAGCGGCGTTGTATAATGCTGCAAAGCTATCATGGCCAAAAACTGATAATATTTAAACGAATCAAAAGGACGGAAAAGGTAATAGAATAATAAGTCTGAAACCTAAGCTGCCAAAACTGTAGATAGCACCCAGGCTTGTTCCACGAGAACGCAGAGGAAACTTATTTTATATGAATGAACAGTATGATTTTCTTTTATACTGCTTTATTGTGCGACTTACAGAAGTCAGTTTTGTTATTATATTTCAGTAATATGTCAGAGGTAGATCGGATTGGCCTTTAAAGTTCATAATACTATATTAGCGGCAAAACTTTAACATATTATGATAATGAAAAAGCTTCAGGGAAAAATCGCGCTTGTTACCGGATCTGAATCAGGTATTGGTCAGGGTATAGCCGTTGAGTTTGCCTTAAACGGAGCGAATGTTATTATCACTTATCTTAATGATGAAGCTGCCGCACAAAACACACTTATAAAGGTAAAACAAGCTGGTTGTGAGGGAATTGTTGTACAAGCCGATGTAAGTAATGGGCAGGAAGTCGATTTCTTATTTGCAACTGCTTTTGAACATTTTCCAAATATAGATATTCTTGTCAATAGTGCAGGTGTCCGAAGCGTAGACAAATATATTCATAAGCTCAGCTTTGATGAATTTGATAAAACGATCAAAGCGAACTTGTATAGTACATTTCTCTGCTGCCGCAATTTTGTTAAACATCGGTTGGATCAAGGCGGTTATGGAAGAATTATTAATATTACATCCATCCACGAAGAAATTGTAAGTCCTGGAAAGACTGATTATTGCGCATCTAAATCTGCAATACAAGGTTTATGCCGTTCCCTTGCTATGGAAGTTGCAGATAAACAAATCACGGTAAATAACATCGCCCCAGGTATGATACTTACTCCTATGAACCAAATGGCCATAGACGATCTCAGTTATCGTAAAAGTTTAGAAGCACGTATTCCGGCTAAAACTTCTGGAACTCCTGAAGACATCGCAAAAGCAGCTTTGTTTTTAGCGTCAGACGATGCGGCTTACATTACTGGAACCACTCAAATAGTAGATGGAGGATTGAATTTAAATCGAGCACAGGGAGCGCGATAGTTTATTTTTAGAGGAAACCTTATCACAATTGGACGGAAGAATCCATCCGTTAGATTTTCAAACCTAATGAAAAATGTTCGTAAAAGAAACCGTTTTAAAGGGGTTGAGCAGGTTAAAATGGTTAAGTATTTTGCAGCCATGATCTCTAATCAACTCAATATTATTAAAGGGCTCGACCAGAAGACCGACAACTTAAAAAAATTAGGTAACCGCATAAAGACACTTCGTATACTTGGGGGACATAATAATTATGAAAAGTTCGCATATGAAATCGGCGTTGGCAGGATTTTGCTTCGCCGGGCAGAGCTTGGCGGGAATATCAAATACACCAATTTGCTAAAGATCATAAACGGGCTTTGCGTAACTCCTGCCTATTTCTTTAGCGAGGGCTTTGAATGATAAAATTTATTGTCTCCGAGTCGGATAAACTCGGATTAAATTTGCGATGGTTTGAGCCAAATTTGTACCGGGTTAGTATTTTATTGCAACCACTACCAGACAAATTAAAGCTATGGCAACAGAAATTATAACAAAGGAAGATTTACAGGAGTTTGGAAAAAACCTGCTAAATCAGATCAAGGGATTATTATCCCAAACTACCCAGGAGCCGAAAAAATGGCTAAAAACCTATCAGGTGAGGAATATTTTGAAGATATCAAATAATACGCTCCAGACGCTACGGGAGAATGGCACGATACCTTTTACCAAGGTTGGCGGCATCATTTATTACAACTCGGAAGGAATTGAAAAACTCTTAACCGGAGAAGTAAAGCCAAAAAGTCTCGAAAAACAGGCGAAGGCAGCCTGAATGGATTAACTGTATGTTAAGGTGCAATTAGCAGGAAAATGGAAGTAACTTTGTGGCCTAATAAATAGCAATAATGGCAGAAGAACATAAAGAATTTGTAACGCGGTTTTACGAATTGCTAAAAGCAACAAAACATCAGAAAATCACCGAATATGATAAGGATGGCGTAATCTTGTTTGATGAACAGGCGGTTGATGTCAGGGCTTTATTTGCGGTTGACACTGTATTTAACCAGCTGCTGAATACCAACGCTGTAATATTTGAACTTGGAGCACGTACTATTTCGCTATTCCTTTGGCCGGAAAAAGGCAATCCTATCACTATTTTTATCCACCCTATTCCCGGTGTTGCAAATGGGGAGTCTGTAAATGCCTTTATTTCCGAAGAAAAAATTGATGTAGCTGCACTTAAAGCCTGGCTGCATAAATATTTCACTAATCGTGAATTTAAAGTAGGAATAATTAGCGATAAGGATAATTACACCTTCGTGCCTAAGGATTAAATAATCCATTGCTCTGGAGCGCCCCCTGTTTTCACCGTGAATATTTTTAAAAATATGAAAACAGGGGGCGAAACGGGGCGGGCGACAGCCCGCCCGCCGGGGATTTTTACGCAGGCTCGTAAACGATAATATCCATTGTTAATTCAGATAATATACCGGTCAGCATGGGCTTGATGACCTGCCAGTCCAGCCCGCCGTTACCGCACCCTAATGCAGGTATCGCAATGCTTTTCATCGGGTTTGCTTTAAGGTAATTAAGCAGGGCGATTAGACCCGAAGCGATATATTCATTTTTGGACGGATTTTTCCAATCACGTTTCGTCGGAAAATTGATGATTGTTTTTTCTCCCGTCAGCAGATTGTTGTCTTTAACCACTAACAACTTGCCCGTTTCCAGTTCACCCTTTTTACAGGCATCACGGTATTTTTTGAAATTGACAGGGAATGTATTTTTGAATTGTAGGGCTATGCCCTTGCCCATTACACCGACCGTATTAACGGTATTCACCAATGCCTCTGCACTGCTTTCCAAGATATTCCCAGTGGTAAACCGTATCATTTTTGTTCTTCTTTCGCTTTTATTTCAGCATCCAATTTTAAGAGTTTTTGGTAGAAATCCTCCCAATATTTATATAAATGCAATTGGTATGACGTTGGCTTTTCTACGCGGTAATGCCGGAAATCATCCGCTTGCATGATAGCAAGTGACAAGTCTGTTATTGTTATCTCTTTGCCGTCTAAATCAGTAATTTTCATAGCAATTCATTAAGCTACCTTACGGCGGGTAGTGGTTTCCGGCAAATTCATTTCCTTTATAGCAGGGGTAATTTTTATAGGGGTTGCCCTGAAATCCCGCAGGTTGAGAAAAAAGCCTTTATTAAACAGCATCCCCTCACGGAACATTTGCCAAAACAGGGATGCGCCTAATTGAGCAAGTGCTGAATTAATAAACAAATCCTGCTGTCCGAGGGCATCCGCTAAGGAACAGCTTGGGGTATTATCCGTGGTTTCGGATTGCTTTAACAATTCGCCAAACTCTGAGGTCACTAAAGGCAGGCTGTCCACTACCTCGAATTTTTTACTGGCAGGCTGTTCTATTTTCGTAAGGGTAGATAAGACGACCTGCCCGGTATCCTTGCTATTACCAAAATCCATCCAGTACAAAGGGTGGTTGTTCATATAGCTATACGTTTATCAAAACTTGTCAGCAGTTCCGCAATTTCAAATCTTGCCGAAACAGTGTCTACACAGGTTATCGTAAATTCTGCCATCCTCAATTCGGGGTTCTTTTGTATCGTTGCGGTATTATATTTATCGGTAACGGCTTTCCAGTTCGTGCCGAAAAATAAGTTGATGCGGTTGACCAATGCCACAGCCTTAAACAAACCGAGCTCACTTGTTGTAAACAACTGTCTCCCGAGGTTTGCGGCTTCTACCTTGTCATCATCAAACACCCTTACCATCAGGCCAGGATGGTTAAGGGCAATCAGCGCATGGTTAATCCTGCCCAATGCAGTCAGGAACTGGCTTCCCGTTCCGCCTGCACCAATGAGGTTCACTATAATCGGGTTATAGGGATTATGCAATCTTTTTTCAACGATATGTACGCACGGCTTTATTGCCTTTAATTTATTGGTTTTCATACTAACAGATTTTTAACGGTGTAACGATTGGGTTTCAGCAGTTGGCAGGGAAATATACGGTCGGTGGCTACCTGTGTCTGCCATAACTGGACGATGTTCCCGGTAACGGGGTTGAAGTCAGCCATCAGGTGGCTGAAGTAGCTGTTCCAAAAGTAGGTTTCCCATTGTTCCATAAAATCTTCCAGTCGGGTGTCCCGACCGATATTGATGCGGACGTTACCCATGCATACCTTACCATCGGTGTAGACATTAAAGAATGGTGCATGGTACAGGTTGGTATTGGCGACTGGTTTACGATGGCCTTTCAGGGCATACACCGCCAAACTTTCCCTGTTCGCCCGCCAAATCATGGCAGGTACTTTTCCCCTGCCTGAAGTAATGCCTAACTGTGCGGCAAAAAACAGGGGTACTTCCTGCGGCGGGGTAAACCAAACGGCACAACCGGCGTGGTCGGGATTGACGTATAATACCTTGTTGGGCATAACGCCCCTGCACCTTAAAAAACCCGTTTTCAATTCCTGTGCCGCCTGAAATAAGCCGCTTAAAGCGATGGTTTCTTTGACGGTCAGCGGGTGGGCATTGATGGGATTTCCGAATTTTCCAATATCGTAGCTTTCTACGTAAACGCTTTGCTCGGCTTCTTCGGTTTGTTTCGTATAGATCAGCAGGGATTTTACAGGCTGATACAGGTTGGTGAAATTATTAGTTAAATTCCTCATCGTCGTAATCATTTAATAGTTTGGTCAGTTGGTTAAACAAGGCGAATAATCTCGCCTCGAAATCAAAATCATAGCGGGTACTTTCCTGCGGGTTATCAAACCATTGGAACGCCATAGGTTCTTCCTGATAGCCCATTTCCTGAAACTCGTTGTTCACCATATCGTACAGGGTTTCCTGCAAGCTGTCGTTGCCACTCCAGTAGAAGCTGACATAGTTTTCCCAATATATCTGGTCGTTGTCCGCATCTTCATTAAACTCATAGTGCATACTGTCCTTAATTTTTCTATGGGGATAATCATAAGCCAGTTTATAAATTTCAGTAGCGGTTTCCTTAAAGGATTTGCCCAACAGGTCGCCGTCTGCTACCACAAAACGTTTCAGGCATTCCGCCAAATTTTTTAGCGAATAGGGTTGTTGAATGATGGTCAATAATTGCTCACCTGCGGATTGCTTCAACTTCAAATCCTTTTTTTGTTGTACCCTAAATTCCCGTTCATCCTCGTCGCTTTCCTCGTCTATCCAATTTTGTATGGTATCATATTCATTATCCATGTAGCCCGGCTCGGTAAAGTAGGGCACACCGCAAACTTGGTACAGGTAAGCAAAAATGACTGCCGTTAATTCGTGCAGGCTTTTGGCCTGCGGGTCGCCCTGCATCAAATACAGGGGGCGAACGGGAATATAATATAGGCGGTAACTGGTGTCAAAAGTTTTAGCAGTTGTTAAGCAAGCCGCATGGTTTTCATCCTGTAACAGCAGGATATTCAAGCCAACCTTTTCGTGCGCTTTCAGCATTTGCATAGCTTGTTTCACGTTCTGAGGAAAATAAAGCCCCGATACATCGGGGACTGCCCATCCATGAAACTGGCACAGGTTATTGAGCGATACAAAAAACTCCTTTTCGGCGGCGTTCCAGTCGGCACTTGCCACGCTTTGGAACGGCTTAAAGCTGTGGGTCAGAAAACCATTACGGTGCGTTCCTTTGGTGCGCTTCGTAACGGGTTTCGCTGTATTTCCCTTGCATCGGGCAGACGGTCTAAATTTTTGATGAAGTCCCCGAATAATTGATGCAGTTGCCATTGTTTGTTCTCCTCTATGATGGTTATTTTTCTGTTTACTTTATTGGTTTCCATTGTTATCCTTTCGTTCCCATTGTGCTTTCAAAGCGGTAGTGTAGTTCATCGTTTTTAATTTCAGGGCCGACAATCTTGGCGTTGGTCAGGATGGGGTAAGTACCCGTATAAAAGTTCAGTACCATGTCAGGGTTCATCCTTTCGCCGGGGTCGGTCAAACGGACTTCCTGCCCGTTCTCCTTATGGATAAAAATCCGTTCTAATTGTGTTGTCTGTAACATGCTGTTTAGTTTTAGTCCTGATTAAATAATTCCAATGCCTTTGCCATTTCCTTGGCCTTGCGTTCCAAATCAGACCGCCTTTTAACCAGTTCTTCCTTTTTCTCGGGATAATCCACTTCGGACGGCAGAATATTCAGCGCATCCTGATATTTGCAGGCATCGTTCAGTTCCACCACTTTTTTGATGTTATCGAAATAGGCTTTCTTCCTATCCTCGGCGGAGATTTTAGGTTCGCCCACTTCAATTTCTTCATCGTCGTTCCCGCCGTCCTTATTCACTTTGGCGGGTTGGGTTTTGGCCGTTTGGGTAATTTTTTTCTTAGCGGCCTCAATAGATTTGCTGTACTCGGCAATCGTGCTGTATAGTCCTGCCGTTTGCTGAACGGGGTGAATGATGGCTTCAAAAAAACCATTCCCCATTTCTTCGGCTGTCCCCTTAAAGATCAGGGGAGCAATCGTTTTGGCGGCAGGGTCAGGTGTTTCCTGCGGGGAGTACAGGGCAGATACGACAAACCTGCCATCAATGTCATTTTGGATGCCGATTTTCCAAAAACCGGGGGTATTCAAATTGGCGATATTTTCAAAAAAGTTCGTTTTCATAATGATTAATTTTAAGGGTTAACGATGCGCATACCATCCGCAGGCCATGATGACAATGCCTGCAAGGATTAAGAGGTAAGCGATTAAATTACAAAGGCTCTCCAGTCGGGTAGTAATCAGCCATTTGGTATAAGAGGAAAAAAGCTGTAAACCTGCAATTCCTCTTCGGTTGAACCTGCGCCTGCCGATTATCATATTGATCAGAAGCCCTGCGATAAATACCCCTGCTCCAAACAGCAAGGTACTATGGTGAATTAATTGCGTTTTCATAAGATTAGGGATTGATAAATAAGTCCACGGCGGTTTTGAATTTCGGGTCAGTAGGATTCCCTTTAACTGCGTAGGTGGTCAGGCAATGATTGAGGAACAATGCGCCATAACCGTCAAATAGCTGGTCGCTGAAAACCGCACTGCTTTTTTCCAGTTGCTTCCCGTATTGTTTGATTTTACGGTTCGCTTCTTCGGCTAATTCAAACCAAAAATCCACGCCGAATAGTTGGTCAACCCATAGTTTGCGCACCTTATCGGGGTTTTCCTTCATATAGGTGCAAAGTTTTTGGGTATAAGTTAAAAAGGCGGGTATCTCATTATAAAACAGGGCATGTAACAGCCTTGCTTTCTGTACATTATTTAATGCGTTCAAGGGTTGCATAATCGTATGTATTAAGTTTAAAAAGGGGGATTGCTCCCCCGTTAGTTATTAAATGAGGGTTAAAGCGTCTACACCATTCCTTGAAAAGTCACGGCAGAGGTCAAAGGCGATTTGTCCCCTTTGCTTGGCTGTTCCATCCATGATGGATTTGAATTTGGCATCATCGTCATTGTATTTTCGGACGTTTTGAAAGTAGCCCGTAATGGCATTGTATGCGCCGAAAATTGTCCCTGCGGTGGTTTCCATTTGCTGGGTGGGACTGCCTAAAGCGTATTCGTAAACGCTGTCCACAATATTCGTGTAGTTGGTTGACAGCTTATCGAATTTGCCCAATTCAAGATTAGTGATGGTTTCCTTGTTGGGTGCCATTGCAACCTGTATCAGCTTTTTCACCTGCTTATCGGTAATGCGCACGGTTGACCAATGATTGAACAAACCCTCCAATTCGCCTGCAAGGTTACCCGATATGCCCATTAAGGTATGCGCCTGTTTTAGTCGTTCGTTGGCAGACGCAGTATGACGAATTTTAATAGCGTTGCTATGATTTTTTAAAGCGGCATTGAGCGTATTTTGGCAAACTACCCTTACCGGGGTAAAAGCGGCGGTAATACTGCCCAAACCATCGTGCGAGGTGGTGAGCATTAAATACTGCTCAATCAAATCCTGATTGCCTACTTTAATATAACCCGGCAGTTTGGCGGTGATAAAAATCCGTTCGCCCTTGCCTAACGCCCCTGCGGTTTCATATAAAATGCCGTCCCCGCCACCTACGATAGCGTCGAAAAATTCAAAGGCGTTACGGTTCTGTACGATTTCGTAGTCCTTGCCTACCACACCCAATATGGCATGGTTATCGGTTCGAACTGTTGCATAGTGATTGGGTACGGCTATCTGTCCGCCCTCTGCGATTTCGCCATTATCCCCTACAGTTTCGTCCCGATGATAGGTAAATAAAGGGGATTTGATAACCTCATAATCCATACCTGCATATTGTATGGCTTCTGCGCTTGTGGGGTACTGGTCTACGATTGTGCCTAACCCGTGCCACGCCTTTTCCTTTACGCTGAAAAAGCTGTCCTTACCGTTGTTCCTATTAATATTATGTCCCATGACTTTATGTTTTAAGAGGCACTTTATTGCGCCCGTAATTGAATATTATGTTATCGACCGTTAATTAAAATGGCAGGTCGTCTTCGTCAGTACCTGCGGTTGCACCCTGCTTTTTACCTGCTTTTTCAGCAGGCTTTTCAGCCGTTTCTGAATTACCGCCACCCAAGAATTTGATTTGAGAGGTATTCAGGGTAATTGCAGAATGTGCATTTCCCTCTTTGTCAAGCCATGCCCTTGAACCAAGCCTGCCGAATAGCGTAACCATCAACCCTTTTTTCAGGTATTCGCCCACACCTTCGTTAATCCAGTAGGCGCAATCCACATAGGTAGTGGTGCGCACGGTTTCCCCGTTCGATTTGTAGCTGTCGTTCATAGCGATTGAGAAATTGACTACTTTTTTGTCCCCGTTAACCACGCTAACTTTAGCGTCTGCGGTTAATCTTCCTGTTAATGTTTCCATTGCGTTGTTAATTATTTTTTTTAAAAATTCTGTTCTCCGGTCCAATTCGGCTAAAACCCTCATTTGGCCTTTGATAGAGGCAGAATACTTGCGCGGGGGGCGAGCGGAACAAGGCTGCCGCAAAAAATACTACCCGCAGCGCAGCGGAGGTGTGGAGATTTTTTAAGCGGCACTTGCTTTAGCCTTGGCCGCTGAAGAGGTGTAAATTCGCCTCAGGCAAAGGCTAAATGAATAATGACATCGATCCTATTAGTGTCCGGGGAATGATATGGAAAGTGAAATAATATGTCAAAAGCCATTGACCTTAACCGGTAAAAGGATACTGCTCTTCCGGCTACCGTTGCCGGACGAGGCACCCGCAGGGCTTGGTTTCCTTTTACCGGGCCTTATTGCCTGCAAATGAAAATTTGGAGCTTTCAAAGGCACTAATGGGGATCACTCACGAATACCCTGAACAGGACATTGGTAGAACTTAATAGTTGGGGCTGGAGGTGAATAAATTAAGCGCTTATTTAATAGTATTTAACGCAGTAAATCGGCGAAATAAAAAGATGTATCAGATCAGCGCATTATAACCGATGTTTGATTTTTGCATTTTTTGGATTGATTAGCGCAACTTTCCTGAATCATTAAGAGATATTTTCGCATTAAGAAAATAAAAAAATGAGGAAATATTCATTATTGATTAATACTTTAATCTCCGGATCAGTTTTGTTAAGCAATTTAACTGTAACCGCGCAAAGTCACATTGGCAGAGCCAATAAAATAGATACTGCGTTGATTAAAAAAGCTATCTACAAAACCGAAGAGCAACTTTCGTTAAGCGTTAGTAAAGGTGATAACGAAGGCTCAGCAAATTGCTATACTTTGGATGCAAAACTGATGTTGCCTAATTTTCCGGCCATAGTTGGCAGAAAAAGTATTTCAGCTATATACCTGGCAGCAAAAAATGCCGGTGAGGGGAGCCTAATATTTTCTACCATAAGTGTTTGGGGCAATTCCAAAATGATTGAAGAAGAGGGAACTTATGTATTAGGCTCAACTCAGGGAAAACAGCTCGATAAAGGAAAATATATATCGTTATGGAAACAAGAAGGGGGCAAATGGAGGATTTTCCGATGCTGTTTAAATTCTGATCTGCCCACGCCCGTTGCCAAATAGCATATATGCTCAATTTAATTAAACGACTGCTTTAATATTGAAACAGATAATTTGCTTTACGGCAAAAATTTGGTTCATGCTCGTAGTGATTATACAATTGAGCCGCGTATTAAAGGTTCACCATTAATTCCGCATAGTAATGATATCAGGGTTGAACGCTCTAATAAGTGAATGATTTTATCTTTTGTGTCATACGCTGCAATAACCAAAATAAATTGAAAACCGATATGGAACCTTTCTGCGCATCATGTTGCGCGACAGCAAAAAAACTGCTGATGTTGATGTTGTTGATTCCATGTTTAGTTGTGTGTTACGCACAGAATCTCCAAAAATCTTCACCGATGGGCGAGGTAGCAGACCGCATAGCAATTAAAGACCTCATTGATGCTTACGCACATTATGCTGACCGTCGCGAGGCTGAAAAGCAGTCTGCCCTTTTTACAGTGGACGGCGAAATCGAGGTTTTTCAGGGAGAGCCGGGGAAAAACAAGTCAACCGCTATAATCAAAGGGAGGAAGGACCTTATAGCAGGTTTTAAAACGTTAAAAAAATACGACGTCACAATGCACTTCAACGGGCAAAGTACTATCCAACTTTATGGAGATTCTGCTAAAGGAGAAACGTATTGCCTGGCACATCACTTATGGCTTGAAAAGGGACATCGAATGCTCATGGTGATGGGTATCAGATACTATGACAAATTTTTACGTGTTAACGGAAATTGGTTTTTTTCAAAGCGACAACTTATTTTTGATTGGATTGACCGAAGACCGTCTCATCCTTAATTAAAGTCACCGCTTATGCAACACATTTACGGAAATGTAAATGTCTGTTTTGTCAAAATTCAATTAAGGTTTTACTTAATAATTAGATACTCTTAATAACAAAAAAAGCCTAAATGATTGAATGTAATCACCTTCATTGATTCTTAATTGGATTGAACCCTAACTAAATATGAATCATTATTTGTCCGGATGCCCATCAAAATCAGTAGACATTCCCAGGTGCTTCCAGCTATCTATTTCTTCTTGTTCAGTATTACGGGTGTCTTTAAACATCTGATAAGCGTCCGGCCCTGCTAAAAAATGCACCGGAGGATTCTCCGACTCAGTGAGACGGATAATTGCCTCTGCTAACTTTAGGGGATCACCTGACTGTTTACCATTCCACTCCTGCATCAAATCTGCCAACTGACCAGTCTTATAGTCTTCTATCAGGTTTTCTGCTACCTTGTATGCACCCTGTTCCAAAAAGCTCGTCCTGAATAATCCAGGGGCTATCACTGTCGCTTTAACACCGAAAGGACGCGCTTCGTCAGCCAGTGCCTCAGTTAACCCAATAACCGCAAATTTTACCGCGTGGTAACTTCCGGCTTCTCCGCCACCCCGATAGCCGGCAATAGAAGAAAAATTGATCACATGACCGGAGCGCTGTTTTCTAAGGTGAGGCATAACCGTCCTGATCACATTGACCATACCCGTTACATTAACAGCCAATGATTGCTGGAATTCTTCGGCCGAGATCTCTTCTAAGCTTCCCAGAAGCATATAACCTGCATTATTTACGACGATATCTAATCGTCCGAAAGTTTGGATGGTTTTGGCAATTGCCTGCTGCACGCTTTTTTCGTCGGTGATATCCATTGTTATCGCGAGCAGTCTACTTTGGTCGCCCAGTATATTTTTAACAATATCAGACGCATTCCGTGATGTTGCGGCAACATGAACGCCTTGTGAAAGTAAAAGATTAACTAATGCTAAGCCCAATCCTTTAGATGCGCCGGTTATCAGCCAAACTCTTTCATTCATTATGTTATGATCATTCATCGTTAATATTTTTATTTGACAATCCGGCTACTGTTCAGCTTGATAATTTTCCAGCCAGCCTTAAAACAGCAGGTTGATATTCCAAGCAAAATCAATAGTTTAAACAAAACTACCAAGGCAGACTCTATTAAAACTGCATAAATCAAATAAAAAAATGTAAAAATCAATCCTCTACACGGTTTTTAAAAACCTAAAGCTGAAGCTGCCGGGCAAACTCAGATGGCCTTGTATCGGTCAGCTGGTAAAATATATTGCTGAAAGCGGAGAGGTTATTGTACCCTAAAGTATAAGCAATCTCACTCATCGACTTATCCGTCTGCAGCATCATTTCAATGGCTCTTATCATACGCAGCAGCTTGAAATATTGCAAGAAAGAGATCTGCATGGTTTCCTGAAAAAGACGGGCGAGCGTCCTTTCGCTGAACCCTGTTTGCAGACATAGTTCCTTAAGGGTAAGCGGTTCCAGCAGGTGTTGCGTGATATAGGTGATCACCGGCTGCATTCTTTCGTTTTCGGTTGTGGGTAATGCGATGGGCAATGCTTTTACACTGATCTCCGGCAATATATTTTTGATACCGGCCAAAAACGGGAACGCTTTATCTGCTGGTAAAACGTCCCCCTGCCACCTGGTGGTAAAAGATAGCATTTGCATCAGCAGTGCTGTGATCGGATAAATTCCTCCCTTATTAAAAAAAGGATGATCATCATCATCGTCGTTATAAAAATAAAGAGAGATGATGATTACTGACCGGCGCATTTCAACATAATGTTTCCTGCCCTTGGGAATCCAAACGTAATGTCGTGCCGGGATCATCAGGGTATGATCTTCCAGGTGGATGTAAGCCACCCCTCCTTCAATGTAGATCAGTTGCCCTTTGTGATGAGCATGCCAGGGCAAATGAAATTCATTTCTTTCATGCATCACGTACACGGAGCCTGCCTGCGCATCTATAGCAGAAAAAAATTGAGAAGCATCAACCATAATGGCAGGAACGAGTAAGTTTTTGGCAATTTACATAAAATTTATCTTTCTGAATAATCGGAATTTTGTCGCAGAAGATTATGAAAAATAAGTATCTATATGGATGGGTAGTCATTGCCGTTCTATTCCATACCGGCCGCGTGTCGGCTCAGGCAACAGAAACAGACACGATACCGTCAGTTTCGCTCACGATACAACAAGTATGGGAAAAAGCGACAATGTACAGTAAAGCTGTCCGGATCAAGCAGATCACGCAGTCGGCAAGTGATGAAAGGATCAAAGATGCCAAAAATGAACGGTTGCCTGAGATTAGCGTAGACGGCGAATATGCGCGTATCAGCAATATGCCGGTGTATGAAAACGGATTATTTAAAACGCCGGAACAATTTGAGGTACTGCATACCACCTATACTGTTGGTGCCGAGGCTTATCTGAACTTGTATAACGGGCATAAGCTGAATAATGAGATCGATATCCGAAAAACCGAAAGCAAGCTGGCGGCTGAACAGCAAAAGTTAACACTCTCCGAGGTTAAGTTCCGGGCGGCAGCTTATTTTTTGGATATGCAAAGGAGTATTATTTTTAAGGCCCTGTTGCTAAAAGACATTGCAGCGCAGGAAAAACAGCTGATTCAAATCCAGGCTTTAAAAAGTAATGGCGTAGTGTTAAAAAGCGACGTACTACGGGCGGAACTCAAACTGTCCCGTCAGAAACTGGCGCTTGTTCAATTGAATAACGACCTGGCCATTGCCAATCAAAAACTCAACATATTGATTGGTTTGCCCGACCATCAGCGTATCATTCCTGAATCGGGAATCCTGGCAGATTCTACTGGTATCAAGTCAAATGAGTCATTTCTTCGTGATGCTGAAAATAAGTCTTATCAACTCAACATTTCCGCACAGGAGACGGAATTAAGAAAACTCCAACTTAAGAATGTACGAGCTAATATATCTCCTAAAATAGGCTTATTCGCTAAGTACGATTACAGTTATCCGCAAATTTTCTTATATCCATATTCACCCTACCTCTACGGTATCGGCCTTGCAGGGATCAAAGCATCTTTTTCCCTTTCCTCATTTTATCATAATTATCATAAAACCAAGACTGCCAAACTGGAATATGAAAGCCAGGAAATTGAGCACGCGCAAACCGAAGATAATGTCAGGCAGCAGGTGAATGAGGCATATCTGCGTTATGAGGAGGCTTTGAACCGGGTGGAAGTTAGTAAAACCAATATTAAGCAGGCTACGGAAAACAGACGAATCGTAAGCAACACTTATTTCAACCAAACATCGCTCATCACTGACCTGCTGGATGCGGACACCCAGTTGCTGCAAACCCGTTTCGATCTTGCAGCGGCTCAAATCGCGGCACAATTACAATTTTATCAACTACAAAACATAACCGGAAATCTTTAACATGAATAAGCATCATAACTACACCCGGACCGATCGGGTCATCACCAAAATAACGGCCTGGACGGCCGGCATCATTGCTACGGCCTTATTGATTTGGGGAGTCATCACCCTTTTTAATTTTTACACTTTTGAGGAGACCAATGACGCGCAGGTAGAATCTTACATCAATCCAATAACAGCAAGGGTCAGTGGCTTCGTGAAAACTATCCGGTATGACGAGAACCAGGACGTGAAGAAAGGCGACACCTTGCTGATCATCGATAATACTGAATATGCGCTTCAGCGTGAAGAGGGCGAAGCAGCCTTAGCGAATGAACGGTCGCAAATACAAGTATTAGAAAGCAATGTAGCAACTGCTGGTAAAATAGCCCAGGTTAATAACGCGCAGATCGCTTCGGCAAAGGCGAGGCTCACCAGGCAACAGCAGGAATATGACCGTTACCAGAAGTTATTCGATTTGGAATCTGCCACCAGGCAGCAGCTGGAAAATGTAAAAAGCGCTTTAGATATCGCACAATCTGACTACCAGGCCGCTTTGAGCAATTACCAGGCGGCGTTATCAAAAGTAAACGATAATAAAGCGCAGATCTCACCTGTTCTGTCTGAAATAAAACGCAGAGAATTGTTGTTACAGCGCAATGAGCTCGACGTGTCTTATACGGTAATAACCGCGCCATACAATGGCAGAATGGGCAAAAGAAGTATACAGCCGGGACAACAGATACAGGTTGGGCAAACACTGGCATTTATCGTAGACCAGGAAACCGGCAAATGGGTGACTGCCAACTTCAAGGAAACCCAGTTAAAATATTTAAAGGTCGGCAAAAAGGTTGCTGTTACGATAGACGCTTATCCTGATCAGCAACTGACCGGGCAGGTCGTATCGTTTTCGCCGGCCACTGGTTCACGTTTTTCACTTTTACCGCCGGATAACGCCACCGGGAACTTTGTAAAGATTGCCCAGCGCATACCGGTAAAGATCAGAATCTTGAACAATGACACTGTTACGGCACAACTCAGTGCAGGTATGAATGCCAGCGTCAAAGTAAATAAAACGACAGATAGCCATGAATGATCCAAAACCTGTATTTAAATCATGGGTGCCTGAATGGCTGATCAGGTTCGCTTTACTCCTAGTTGTCTTACCCGGTATCGTACTCTTTGCCTTATCAGTCAGCAATGTCAATGCCGCCGCCGGTTATTACGGGATCAGCCCTAACGACGTCCAGTATTCACTTATCCTTCTTTATGGTGCTATAGCGAGTTTCATTGTGCTGGAGGGTCGTTTTTTCAAAAATATCGCGAGTAAAGAATACCTGACAGCCGGAATCATATTATTAGTCAGCACATGCTATGTTTGTTATGTGACCCGTTCGTTTATTATTTTGCTGATCATGCGCTATATCCAGGGATTACTGACCTGCGCGACCATCAGTATTACCCTTACCTTGAGTTTTAGCCGGCTGCACAGCGAACGCGCCAAAGAGATCGGCTATTCCGTTGTTTACTGTGTTCTTTTATGTGTCATTCCGTTTACTACATTAATCACTGCCGCCATTATTGACAGCTTTGATTATAACGTGATCTATAAGTGCGCCATATACTCTTATATACCCGGGGGCATACTCATGATGATTATTATGAACCGGGTGAGGCTGAATAAAAAGATCCCGCTATACCGGCTGGACTGGCCAAGTTTTTTTATTTACACAGCAGCATTAAGCCTGATCGGTTATGTGCTGATCTATGGTCAGCAGTATGAATGGCTGGACGATCTACGGATCAGCCTCAGGCTCATCGCCGCTATTGCCCTGTTAGGCTTATTTGTGTTACGGCAGTTCCATCTTAAAAGACCGTACTTATACCTACAGGCTTTCAAAAATCCCAAGTTCACACTCGGAGCCCTGCTGCTTTTCATCTTTTACATCATACGCGGATCATTCGGACTAACAACCGCATTTATGGGTGGTGTCTTAGGCCTTGACCCTATGCACACTGGCATACTGCTACTCTACAATATTGCCGGTATCATCCTCTCCGTTTTCATAGCTTCCAGATTGGTTCTTCAAAAGATCGAGACCAGACTGATCTTTATCATTGGATTTATAATATTGCTGATCTTCCAGGTTTGGATGAGCAACCTATTTACGACGCAGGTGGACCCTTCAGAGTTGGTCATACCGCTGATCCTTCAGGGAATGGGTGCAGGCATGCTTATGGTACCGATCATTTTGTTCCTGGTATCATCCGCGCCACCCAGTTATGGCAACACAGGTTCTGCTGTAGGTATATTTATGCGTTTCCTGGGCTTTAGCAGCAGCATAGCACTGATCAACTATTTCCAGCTTTACGGCCAGCAGAATCACCTGAACAGATTCCAGGAGAGATTGGGTACAAATGATCTGCCCAGCATTCAGCGAATGGCTGACCTCAAAGCTGCGCTGATAAGCCGTGGAATGATCCCGGACCAGGCAGGCAAAGCCGCTGCCGGACTTTTAAATAAAAGCATGATTGTGCAGGCACAGCTTAAATTCTCGGTAGATTATTATCACTGGGTGAGCTGGCTGATCGCAGGAACGATCCTGGTCATTGCTCTTTTCCCATCGGTCAGTAAAACCACTATCGCTGTTAAAAATAACCAGCCTGCACCGTTGGCCTTCTGAGCGTCCCGTAAAAGTTTAACGGTCGATGATTTTCAAAAGCTTTTCCAGGTCATTTTCGGAATTATAAAAGTGGAAAGAAACTCTGATACCCGCTCCCCTGGACGAAAATATGATATTGTTCTGCTGCAGCTCTGCTATTTTAGTCTGCGGTAAGATTAAATTGAAGATGGCCGAATGGTCTTTACGCCGGGTGACTGCGGGAGATAAAAGCTGACGCGCTGTAAAAGCCTGTCTTGCCTGCAAGGCAAGGTGGGTAATTTTATCTTCCAGGTTTCCCATTCCCTGCCGTTCCAAAAAGTGGATTGCATTAAAGAGCGTTCCGAAATTCAGGGTATCCAGGTGGCCAGGCTCGAAATACAAAGATAGCGTGTTGCGGTCTTTTAGGAATCCTTCAGACGGCAATGCGAAGCTTTTCTCGCGCTGGTAAAGCTGACTGGCCGCACTTTCCGACAAAAGCACAAAGCCATTGCCATAACCGCCTAAAAGCCATTTATAACCGCTGGCAATCAGGGCATCAATACCGGAATCCGCAAAGTCGAAACCGGCCATTCCGCAAAACTGTGTTCCGTCAGCGACGATCATTAATCCGGGATGATCCTTTTTTAATTGCTTTATAAAATCGAGGTCGAGCTTAATGCCATTGGTGTATTGCACTAAGCTTAATGCCAGTATATCGGGATCAAAGACTTTGACCGAATCGCGAATATTTTGCTCTAAATTTTCATCAGGCGTCACGTACGCACAGCTATGTCCGAGACTTTCTACCGGGTAGTTAACAGATGGATAGTCTTCTTTCAGCAGCAGAAAACGTTTAGGGACGGAAAGCCCTGCCAGCAGCGAGTTGAATCCGCGGGAAAAATTCTGTACCAAATAGGTACGGCGGTCATCCGCATTAAAAAATGCAGCAATGGTACTCCTGCCCTGTTGCAGGAATTCGTCTTTTTTTGCCCGAAAAATACTCCCGTTAGCCAAAAAATCCTGATCATGTTCAAGCCGCCAATCCAATAAGCTTTTGGAAAGTATGCCGGAATTGGCGGTGTTCAGGTAGGTATAATTGCCGAGTACGGGAAACTGATCTTTATAATCCATTATCAAAAATACAAATTGCCTATGGGTTCTTTACAAATTCGCCGTTCGCGGTGATGGTGATCTCGTCGCTTAGCATCATATCGGCGAATCCCGCACCAATGTTAAAGTCGGATCGTTTAATGACTCCGCTAACTTTAAAACCGGCTATCGTTTTGGTGAGGCCTACTGCAGCAGGGGGAATGCGTACCAACGCTTCGAAAGCGACGGGTTTGGTTACGCCGTGCAAGGTTAAATTCCCTTTGATCAGGTAAGCAAATGCGCTTTTTTTTACTACAGACGAACTTTTAAAAGTTACTTTCGGAAATTTCTCTACATCAAGAAAGTCAGCGTTCCGGATGTTCTTGTCCCGCCGTTCGTTGTCTGTACTGATCGATGCGGCATCAGCGTTGAATTCAAAAACAGCACCTGCAAAATCCTGACCGGTCGTCGTGATAGCTGCATCAAAAATTTTGAAGCTACCTTCAACATCGCTGGTCATATTGTGCGAGATGCTAAAACCGATTTTAGCATGGTTTTTATCAATCGTCCAGGTAGCGGGCGGAGCTGCCCTAAATGAAAATAAGGCATTAACTGCGGTTAAAGCCAGTATGGTGAAGTGTTTTCTCATCAGGATATTTATCAAATGTTATCGGATAATGCTTCGCCAAAATTATCAATAGTTCCTCCCCCTGTCCGTGCAATATTCAAACGATAAGCTGCAAAAATCAAATACGTGTTTCAGCGAGTCAGATGAAAACTCCCGGGCCAGCCTTTGATTTTAATAGTTTTTGCTTTGATTATCGCATTTCCTGCCTCGATGGCCAGCCTAACTTTGAACTGGCAATACGCTCACCGTTTACGGTCAAGCATCTACAAGTAATTTCAACTATTAACAGTCTTATTATGAAAACAAACATCATTTTGCTGGCTGCCGCCAGTCTTGCTTTGGAAAGCTTTTCGTCACTGCAGCTATCAGTCAGCAGTAAGAAGCATGCCAGTACTATCGGGAACCCCATATCTTCTCGACACCCATTTGCTTACCATTACGACTCGGTCAAGCTGATAAGTCCGTTCAAATATGAGCATCCTGTATCGGAGAATAAACAGGCCTATGCAAGCATAGTTTATCCTGTTTTCCCGGACAACAAGCTTAACAGCATGGTCGCAAACGCGGTTCTATCGCCCTTAAGGGTAAAGTACCAGTTTAAAAACTCACTTGCCGCAGAGCACCCGGCGCTTTCTGATATAGAAGCCATTAATAACAGCGCTTCAGCCTACCGGGAGCTTGCGTCCAATTTCCTCAGGCAGTTTGAAACCGAGGCTCCGGGTGAACAGCTAAAAGCATACTGGCATGCTGATATCCACGTTAGGGTTCTTTTTGAAGACCCGGATTTTACAGCTGTCGTTTGTGAGAAAGACTATTTTACCGGCGGCCTGCATGATCTGTATGATCACCAGTTTATAAATTATGATAAACGTACCCACCGGCTGATCACCCTTGAATCACAATTGAAACCAAATACGCAGGAGCAGTTAAAAAGCATCGCAGAAAGGATCTTCCGTAAAGATGAGCATTTGTCTTCTGCAGACGAGTTGGAAGGCTACTTTTTTGAAAATAATAAATTTGATCTGCCTGCAAATTTCACCATAACCGATAAGGGTTTGCTGTTTTTTTATGAATACTATGAAATAAAACCCTTTGCAGCCGGTACTACGCAACTGGTTATTCCATTTACGGAACTTAAAGGCCTTGTTTTACCGGGTTCAATTTTATACGGGCAAATGAACGGCCGCTAATCAGGTGCAGGCAGAAATGTCCAAGCAATATTGCGATATGTCCATGTCAGGGCCCGACCAGCCATTCTAAATTTGAATTTGCAGATCGGTAACTGCAAATAAGTTAACTCGTCAAGAAAAAATGGAACAAGAAAAAAAAGAAGAACGAATATTAGGTGCGCAGGAGATCCTTTTCTACGCAATGAATGAGGCCTCACCCATGCACTTTTTAGTTGCGGCAGAAGTTGATGGTGATACGAAAGAGGATTCCTGGCGGGATGCTGCTGCAACGCTGCAGCAAATACATCCAATGCTGAATAAGAGTATTACAGCGGTCGGTGACGACCTTATTTTTACGAGTTCCGAACAGCCGCTAATGCAGATCGATATCGTTAGCTTAACGGAAACATTTGATCTGGCTTCCGCATTGGAACAAGAACTGGAGAAAGGATTCCGGTCAGATCAGGGACCGCTAGTCCGGATCAAACTATTTCACAACACACATAAAAGTGTTGTCATTGTCGCAGCCCACCACTCGGTAAGCGACGCATTGTCCTCCGTTAACCTGATCGATGACCTGCTTGGGATCTTAGCAGGAAAAACACTCAACAAGCTAGAGGTCCAGCCTTCAACGGACGAATTCCTGGCGTTTAAGAACAATGGCCTTGCTGCAAAGATCAATTTACAACTGAAGCCAGGAACTGCGCTGCCGCATGAATTTGTTAAACAGCGCCCGCCGGTAAAAGTCGACCTCCTGCAATTCTCCTGTGAGCTGACCACGCTACTGGCAGACACCGCAAAAAAAGAAGGCGCTACCGTCCACGGTGCGCTGCAGTCAGCTGCCGCGCTGGCGCTTCAGCAATTGGATTTCACCGTTCCGCGACCGGCATATATCATGTCGCCATTTTCAGTACGGAAAGAAATGAATGTGGTAACTGATTTCGGATTGTTCATTGATACTAAAATCGTCGCAGTAGAAACCGATGAAAAAGAAGGGTTCTGGAATATCGCCCGTGCAGCTAATGGAGCATTAGCTAATGTTCATACCGCTGAATTTCTGAGATCCTCTGCTGAACAACTGCGTGGCCTGATCGGTTATTCCGATGATCTGATCCAGTTCATCAAGGATAACTTTACTTTTGATATCATGCTCTCTAATTTGGGACGCGTGGCCCTTGAACAATCTACAGAGACGCTGAAGGTAAATTTCGTTGCCGGTCCGTTTATAATTTCCGGGATCAACCGCACGCAGGCTATCGGTGCAGTTACGTATAACGGAAGGCTTTTACTAACCCATTCCACCCGTTACCCTGTCAGCGGATTACTTAAGGCTATCGAGCGCAAAATCCGGGAAGCATGCGCCGCCTGATGCAGGACCGGTACGACTGCTATACCTACATTGACCAATCCATGAACAGGTTAATTGAACACTGGCTTAAATTTACAAATACCTTAAAAAATGAGTGATGCAACACAAACACTGGCGAAAAATTACAGCCAGTTATTTATCGGTGGCGAGTGGGTTAGTCCCTCAACCGATTCAAAAATTGAAATAAGATCTCCACATGATCAATCGGTGACGGGCTCGGCAGTGCTGGCTGAGAAAGCGGATATTGATACTGCTGTTGACGCGGCCTATACAGCCCTGAAATCAGGGCCATGGGGTAAAATGACGCCGGAGAAAAGGCAAGCCATCATTGAGCACTTTGTAGAACTGCACGACGCGCAGGTTAATGAGTTTGCCGGGTTGATCACATCTGAAAACGGTAGCCCTATCTGGTTCACAGGCATGTTGCAGGGCCTGCTTAAATTGCAAACCGAATCTTTCCTTCGAGCTGCAAAAAACGTGGAATGGGAGATCAGGCAACCGACTTACACTGGTGAAAAGGTGATCCGGCGTGAGCCAGCCGGTGTAGTGGCGGCCATCATTCCATGGAATGTACCACAGCAGTCAGCGTTAATCAAAATCATTCCGGCCATGCTTGCCGGTTGTACCGTCGTATTGAAGCCCACCCCGGCCACCGCACTGGACAGCCTGGCGCTCGGAGAATTGTTTAAGGCTGCCGGATTACCTGATGGGGTGTTAAATATCGTTCCGGCCGGTCGGGAGATCGGTGAGTACCTTATTAGCCATCCAAAGGTAGATAAGATCACATTTACCGGATCTACCGTTGCCGGCAAAAAGATAGCGGCAATCGCCGGCAGTCAAATGAAAAGGGTAAGTATGGAATTGGGCGGAAAAGCGGCGGCTATTCTTCTGAAAGATGCAGATATAGCCGCTGCGGTTGAAAGCCTGAAATTCGGTGCGTTCGTCAATAGCGGGCAGTCATGCCTTGCCAAAACCCGTGTACTGGCCCCACGTGAAAAATATGAACAAATTGTTACTGCATTAAGCGAAATGGTATCCGCGCTTTCTATCGGAAACCCATTCAACGCTGGGAATTTTATTGGGCCCATGGCCAGTCAGCAACAATATGAAAAAGTGCGTAACTATATCCAGATAGGTATACAGGAAGGCGCCAGGCTGGTGACAGGCGGGCCCGAACTGCCAACAGGTGAAGACTTAAAAGACGGTTGGTATATAAAGCCCACCCTTTTTGCCGATGTCCACAACCAGATGAGGATAGCGCGGGAAGAAATTTTCGGGCCGGTGCTGGTAGTGATTCCATATGACAATATCGAAGAAGCGGTTATGATAGCTAATGATTCAGAGTATGGGTTATGCGCTGCAGTGTACAGCGCAGATAAGGAAGCGGCGCTAGAGATTTCGCGTTATATCGATGCAGGTTCAATCAGCATTAACGGCGCATTCCTGGATTTTGATAGCCCTTTCGGTGGTTATAAAAAAAGTGGTATAGGCAGAGAAGCCGGAATTTATGGGATTGAAGAATTTACCGAGCTGAAAGCTTTGACCTTATAACGTAATTAGGTCACTACGTAAGGACCGTTCTGACATGATGATCAGCGGGCTTTACGTTTGAGGTGGCGAATGCAATATTCCAAATTAATGTCTAAATCAAAACCAATGAAAACACTAATGAACCCGGCACAGGCAGCCAAGCAGCTGGAAAGGCTGGAGCGCTTACTTCCTGAGACGAAGCCGCTTTGGGGTTTACTGACGGCAGGTGATCTTCTGCCACACTTGACGGATCCCTTCAAAATAGCCCTTGGTGAAATGGAGGCTACTCCCGTTAAATCGTTTTTTCTTACCGGGATAGGCAAATTCGCTGCCATATTTTTAATGCCCAGATGGCCCAAAGGATCGCCAACCCACCCAAAGACAAATATTCAGTTGGAGGGAAGAAAAGGGTCAGATTTCCAGGTGGATAAAATGGAGCTTATAGAGACCATGGGACGATTTATCCATCAATACGCTATCATGAGTTTTAATCCGCACCCGATCTTCGGAAAGCTTTCCAATAAAACCTGGGCGATAGTAATGAATAAACATTTAGAACACCATTTCAGACAATTTAACCTGTAAAACATATCAAAATGAAACCAAAAATTATCCGTAAGGCCGAAGGCCAGATATTGATGGGCGGACGTCAAACCATCAAGCTCAGTTCAGCAGATACAAACGAACAAATGGCCAAGATCTATAGCGTAGTTCCAGCGGGTTCCGGCATTCCACTGCATATGCATTCCTTGGAAGACGAAACCTTCGAGATCACCGAGGGTCAGCTTGAAGTAACGATAAACGACGAAGTACATATATTAGAAAAGGGTGATATGATCTTTATGCCAAGGAATATTGCCCATGGATTCAAGGCCATCAAGGATACCAGCATGTGGGTAACACTGGTGCCTGCCGGATCAGAAGAACTCTTCGTGGAAATGGCTGCGCTACCGCCAGGCCCCCCGGATATGCAGCGGGTAACAGAAATAGCCGGAGGCTACGGAATTAAGTTCTTATAAGACTGACAAAGTTTGATATTTGCAGTTTTTGATTTGATTTACGCATTTGTGTGCATGCAGGTTAAGCTAATTTTGACCAATACTATAACCGGTTATATTAAGCTGACCTGTTGCATTCCATGAAAAAACTCAGACGCTTTTTAATACTTCTTGCCATACTTTCGGGCAACCGTTGCATAGCTCAAAATCCCCGTGATCTGTTATGGATGCAACAGCCCGCGATATCACCTGACGGTCAATGGATCGCGTTCGAATATAAGGGTAACATTTTTAAGGTGAAGGCAAGCGGAGGTACGGCCATTCCTTTGACCATGAACAACTGGTATAACGGTTATCCAAAATGGAGCCATGATGGATCGCAACTGGCTTTTGCCTCAGATCGTTACGGAAATTTTGATGTGTTTACCATGCCAGCTGCGGGCGGAACGGCTACCCGGCTGACGTACGCTTCTACACGCGATATTCCAACAGACTTTTCAGGCGATGGCAAACTGATCTATTATATGACCAATGCACCGGATGTATATACCTCTGTGAGGTTTCCGGACCCCGACAACTTATGGCAGAAACTCTATGAAGTACCGGTGAAGGGTGGCCGGGCTCATTTGGTTAACTCTGCAGGGACTGAATTCGCTAGTTTTAACAACGCTGGTGATAAGCTAATATTTCAGGATAGAAAAGGCTGGGAGAACCCTTACCGTAAACACCAGATATCACCCGTTACACGTGATATCTGGTGCTATGATATGAAATCAAATGCTTATACAAGATTGACGGATTTCGCTGGTGAAGACCGCGAACCTGTCTGGGGGGCTGGTGATCAATTCTACTACCTCAGTGAACGAAGCGGTAACCAGAACATTTTTACTGCCTCTCTTGTGGCGCCGGAAAAGGTAAAACAACTGACAGGGTTTGAAAAAGATCCTGTTCGTAACTTGTCAATCAGTGGTAATGGATTATTAGCGTTTACGCAGAAGGGTGAACTTTACACCCTAAAGGAAGGCGAACCTCCTCAAAAGCTGACGGTAACGTTTGATGCCGACTTTGGTGATGAGCAATTCAGTAATGTAAGTGTCAAGAGTGCCGGCGATGAAATGTCAGTCTCTCCAAACGGCAGTGAGATCGCATTCATTTTCCAGGGCGACATTTTTGTTACAAATTCAGCCGGAACCATAACCCGGCAAATCACCCATACCCCCGAGGAGGAACGCATGGTAAGCTTCAGCCCTGATGGCCGCACGCTTTTATATTCCGTTGAAAATCCGGGATCGTGGGATATCTACCAGGCGACACTCGCTGATCCGGCTGAAACTTCCTTTTACGGCACCTCTAAAATAAATATTAGCGCTGTGATTGCCAGCGGCAAAGACGAATATCAGGGTGTTTTCTCTCCAGATGGTAAACGAATTGCCTACATGGAAGAACGAAGCCTATTGAAAGTTTACGATGTGGCTTCCAAGGAGACGCTGACACTGGTTCCCGCAGGAGCAACTTTCTCCTTCAAGGACGGCGATATGCCTTTTTGCTGGTCGTCCGACGGAAAATATATTGCTTTTCAGACGGAAAATGGTCTCCAGGGTAGAGTTGATGTTGACCTGGTTAAGACCGATGGAACCGAAAAGGCCAAGAATGTAACGCTTGGGGCCTATCTTAACTGGCAGCCTCATTGGGGAAGCAGCGGCAGGATGATTTATTATATGGCCAACAAAGAAGGTAGTGGCGGCGGACAACGGGATGTATATGCCCTTTTCTTTGATCATACCGCCTTTAAACACTACGTGAAATCTGCTGAAGATCCATTATTGCAGGCGGAAAAAAAACGACTGGACTCATTAACCCGTCCTGCTAAAGAAAAAGCTGATGCTAACAGAAATATTATACCTAATACTTTGCACCCGGAAGATGAGACAGTCAAACTAACCAGCTTTTCTTCGCAGTTAGGAGGCTTCGTGCTTTCACCTGATGAACAAAAGCTCTACACCATCTCGACAGTCGGTGAAAATTCAGGGATTTGGGTATTTAATCAGCAAACCCACGAGTCTTCGGTACTGTCAAAACTGGAAAACGGAGGTGGCGAGCTGGAGATTAGCAATGACGGAAAATTCCTTTACTTATTATCAGGGGGGAAATTAACTAAAATCAATACGGCTGATGGCCAAAATTCGCCAATTCGAATAGACGGCAATGAATTTTTAAATAAAAGCGATCAGCGCAAATATATCCTAGAGCATGTTTACCACCTGTTGGCAAAGAAATTCTATGATCCTAAATTAAGAGGTATAGACTGGGCCTATTATTATAGTAACTACAGCCGATTCTTACCGCATATCAACAACAATTATGATTTCGAACTGCTGCTGAGCGAAATGCTCGGGGAGCTGAATTCATCACACAGCGGGGCTGGTTTCCGCCCCTCAAACAACGGGGGTGACCAGACAGGTGCCTTGGGATTGCTTTATGATCTCGGAAGCACCGAACCTGGGCTTAAAGTCATGGCGGTTTTACCTGGAGGCCCGTTTGACCTTTCAGATAACAGGTTAAAAAGTGGCGATTTTATCGATGAGATTGATGGAAATCAGATCGCAAATGATGTAGAATGGTCAAGATTTCTGAATTTAAAAGTAGGAAAGAGCGTCCTTGTTGCGTTTCATGACCCTGTCAGCAAAAAACATTATGAAGAGATTGTCAAACCAGTTTCTCTTGCTGAAGAAAAGGGTTCGCTGCTTTATAGGCGTTGGGTAAGAGAAATGGAACATATCACTGATAGCCTGTCACACGGAACCATTGCTTATGTTCATATCCCCGAGATGAACGACGAAAGCCTTCGGGCAACTTATGAAGCTGCTATCGGCAGAGGCTCCGCGAAAAAAGCGGTTATTTTCGATACACGCTATAATACCGGCGGCAATATTCATGAATCCCTTATGAGGATGATTACCGGCTCTAATTCGGTGCTTTACAGCCGCCCGCAAGGTACCTGGTTAATTAATGAAGGTACTTCGGACGGGCTGAATAAACCATCGTGTGTAATCGTCAGTGAAGGCAATTACTCAGACGGGTATAATTTTCCTTATGTCTATCAGCTGAATAGAGCCGGCAAACTGATCGGAACCTCGGTAGCAGGCACCGGCACAGGTGTTTTTTATGAACCCCAGGTTGACCGGTCGTTATTTATCGGCATACCTCAAATCGGCCTCAGCCTGGACGGGGCGGATAAACCTTTACTGGAAAATCACCAGATCAACCCTGATGTATTCGTAAGAAATGAATATAGTCAGGTGCTAAATGGCCGGGATCAGCAGCTTGAAGCGGCGATAGCTGTATTAATGGACCAGATTAAAAAACAGTAAGCGTCAGACTGATAACGACGTAACGTTCTTTTTATAAGTTGATGGATTGGAACCTGTGTATTTTTTGAATATCCGATTGAAGTGGCTGTTATCCGTAAAGCCAAACTCGTTGGCAATTTCAGTAATCCGCATGTCACTGTGAAGTAACCGGTTTTCAATAAGTTTAATTTTATACTTCATAATATATTCCTGCAGCGATTCATTCGTATGATGCTTGAAGTAACGTCCGAGGTAGGTATGGGTTATCCCAAAACGGCCGCTGAGATGTTCGGAGCGCAATTTATCGGGATGATATATGTTAGCCTGGATGTATTGTAACAGGGCTACGACACGCTGATCGCTGTTTTCACTGATTTTTTCAGGCATGACGAGGGATATATTACGGGCAACGATCACCAGAAGTGTATTGACAAATTGCGTAATCAGGTCTTTATGATGCAATCCGGCTTGCTCATGTTCTTTGATTATGGCTTCAATGATCGCTTTAACCACCGGTTTATCTCCATCTACCTTAAGAATGCAGCCCGGATCGTGATTGGCATTTTTAAGAATGAGCTCCAGGCGCTGAAGCAATATATGCTGCTGGTCATGCGCAGCGATATACTGATTGTTAAAACGTATAAAGAAAAACTGGGTCGGTTCTGTGATCTCGAAACTATGGACGTCTTCCGGGGCCATGAGAAAAAGGTGGCCGGGCCTGTAGTTGAAAGATGATTGGTTGATCAGTTGCCGGCCGCTCCCGGATACAATATATACTAATTCAAAAAAAGTATGGGTATGGACACCCCGTGGACATTCCAATAAAACATCCCGGAGTACGAGTTCAAAGGGGGTATGCAAATTATCCTTGACCATGGTACAAAATTACATCTATTTTGTGTAAAAGTACAACAATTAAGGAACGTGTTCACTGTAATTTTGACTTATCAATTCAAAACATTAAAAATTAAAATATATGAAAGCACTTATTTTAGAGAACTACGGTTCTCCGTTTATTATAAAGGATATTGACTGCCCGGTTCCAAAGGACAATGAAGTCTTGGTCATGATTAAAGCAGCCAGTGTAAACCCGCTTGATGTCAAGATTAAAGAAGGCAAAGCTGCACACGCCAAAACCATTTTACCGGCCATACTTGGGATCGATATGGCAGGTGTGGTCGTATATGCAGGAAAAGATGTTAAAAAATTCAAGGCGGGAGATGCGGTTTACGGTATGACGGGAGGGATCGCGGGTGTGCAGGGATCGCTGGCAGAATACGCTGCAGTCGATGCAGACCTTTTGGCGCTAAAGCCGCAAAATCTGTCTATGGCAGAAGCTGCCGCAATACCGCTTGGCTTTATCACCGCCTGGGAAGGCCTGGTAGACCGCGCCAATATCGGTGAGGGTAAAACGGTTTTGATCCACGGTGGATCTGGCGGTGTAGGTCATTTAGCTGTTCAGATTGCCGTGGCGAAAGGCGCAAAAGTCTTTTCAACCGACAGTCCGGCAAAAAAGGAACTGGTGGAAGCTTTTGGCGCAACTTCTATTGATTATACGACAAGTACTGTTGAAGATTACATTGCCGAACATACCAATGACGAAGGTTTTGATATTGTTTTTGATACCGTAGGCGGCGCGGTACTTGATGCGTCGTTTAAGGCTGCTAAGACCTATCATGGACATGTCGTGAGTATCTTAGGTTGGGGCACACACAGCATTGCCCCACTGTCTTTCCGCGGCGCGACCTATTCCGGCGTGTTCACTTTGCTTCCTCTAATTACCGGTAAACACCGGTTACATCATGGCGAGATCATGAGCGAAGCGACCGCCATTATAGAAGCAGGCAAATTAAAACCGATCATTGATCCGACTTCTTATACTTTTGACAATATTGAAGAAGCTTACAAAGCAGTAGAAGAAGGAAAAGCAAAAGGAAAAGTGATCATTAATATTGGCTAATTTTTAAGTAACAACAATTGAATGTAAACCGCCGGAGATCAGCCGGCGGTTTTTAATTATTCAGCGGAATATCGATACCGTCACCCCATTCGGCGATATATCGCTAAATCATATCGTTTCAAAATTTGATAAGGCACTCATTATCAAATTTTTATTCTATGGCATGAAATTATCTTCGTGAATACGATGTATTGTGTTGATTTACAGGTATATTAGTATTTATAATTACCTGGAGGAAAGCTTTGGTTCACCTGAATCAATAAAAATCCTGTTAAAAGTTCAGATATTGAACTTTGAGCTGCATTGGATCTAATCAAAGGTTTAACAGCCGACCTCAGGGGAACGATCCAGCTGGATACCAATTCCGGAACCAGGATTTAAATCGATTTCAAGATCGACCAGTTGACAATGATTGAATAAAGGGAAGCGTTGGTCGTATAAGGCCTGTCACTTAATAGAAGGTGTTTTGCGAAAGCAATTTAAACTGTAATATGGTATTTAGTTTAAACTTAAGTAAATTTTCGAATGGCACCCAGCTTTATGATAAGCTAAACAATTTTTAACTTGAATAGATCTTTAACTTTTCCCCAACATGATTAAAAGAATTTTGTTACTCGTCGTCATACTATGGGGTGAGGTGCATGCCGTCTCCGCACAAAAAAGCGGGAATTTCCGTGCCAGGCAAATGAATGTCAAGGATCAGCGTTTGCTGCTGCAATTAAGTTCGACCTATTTCACAGTTGTTAAAGAAAACGAAATTGATCTGGACAGTAGTCTGGTCCACGTCAGCCAAATATTTTCAATCAGCCGTTTGCCGGTTATAGCGGAAGGGATCGATGACCCCGGCATTTTAAAAAATGCGAGCTGGGCCGATCAGCGTAAACCATTGATCGGCGAAAAACAATTGACTTTTCTTAATGGGAAGAAGCATGCGATGTTAGCTATTTTACTGGGCGCTTATTATGCGTTTGAGCCCGGCAATCATCTTCAGGCGCACAACAACAGCCTCAGGTATTTGGCAGAAGGGATCAAAGATTGTGACGAAGGCGGATATACCGAACTTAAGCTGGCGGCAAACCGGTTGTTAGGCAAAATTTATATGAAGGACCAAAATTTCAGAGCGGCGGATCAATTGTTCAGTCAAGTAAAAGAAGAATTTATTAAAAATGGTGATCTGCCTGCCGCAGCTACTACCTGTTCGTGGTGGGGTTTGTTCGCGCCGGTCACACCAACGAGTACCATACCAAGAATAGTACATACGGAAATGGCCGTGCAGCTTTTTAAATCCGCAGGCGACCCCGAAGGGACGGTGAATTCACTTGTAAATGACAGCTACCTGCATATGCTAAGCTATAACATGGGCGCTGCGGAAAAATTGGATAAGGAGGCACAGGAAATAGCCGAATCTTTTAGTTATCCGTATATCCACTATGTTACAGGGGCGCTCATGTCGATCACCATGTTTCAGGGAAAATTCGGCGAACCGTTAACCTACGCGATCGAAAGCGTTAACAGCGCAGAAAGGACCAATGACACCTTGTCCCTACCTTATTTTTATGGCGTTGTCGCAGTGCTTTACGCCAATGAGGGCGGCCGGGATGAACTTGCGTTGAATTGGGAAAAGAAGTCTATTGATCTTTTTGTCAGTCAGCACGAACCGTGTTATATGGCGTTTAACGACATGGTACTCGGGTTGTTGCACCAGGGACGCAAGTCAGAGGCCTCGCAATTTATCGAAAGGGTTTCCCACCAGGTGCCCCCGGTTACCGTAATGGATAAATTATTTTATTATCTGACCATTGGTGCTTACAACACTGAAACCCGTCAGTGGGCATCAGCACACCAGGCGTATGAGCAGGCGACCTTATATGAAACCGAACTGGAAAAGCATGGATTAAACGTTAGAAAGCCAACAATTTTGATCAACCTGGCCAATTTGTATTTTAAGGAAGGGAAATTTAAACAGGCAGGTAGTTATTACCGTCAATATTTTGCTCAGCCGGCAGTGCAAAAAGGCGGATTTTTATCAAATAAGACTGTTGCTTATGAAAATCTGCTCACTATAGATTCACTGGCAGGAAATTTAAAGGCCCGTTTATCAGACTACCGGGATTTTATGAATATTACTGTTCAGAATTACACGGTATCGAAGGTCAGACTTGCAGAAGAGCTACAGGTAAAGTATGCGACGACCGCAAAAATCAATCAGATCAAACTATTAAAACAAAAAGCAGAACTGGAACAGGAAAATCTCAAACAGGCGAACCGGGCTAAAAACATCACCATCGCAGGTATTATCATGGTTATGGTCATCGCCGGCTTGCTGTACCGGCAGGGCGCGATCAGGAAAAAAAACAATGCGATCATCACCCGAAAAAATGAAACTATGCAAAGGTTGCTTGATGAAAAGGAATGGCTTGTGAAAGAGATCCATCACCGGGTTAAAAATAACTTACACACAGTTATTTGCCTGTTAGAATCCCAGGCAATGTATTTGGAAAATGATGCTTTGCAAGCTGTTGAAAATAGCCGTCACCGCATTTATGCAATGTCGTTGATCCACCAGAAACTTTATCAATCAGAAGACATCAAAGTGGTGGATATGAAGATATACCTGGCAGACTTTGCCACCTACCTTCAGGAAAGTTTCGGCTCACCTGAAAACGTCAGGATAAACCTTTTTGCAGATCCTATAAAACTGGGCGCGGGACAAGCTATCCCGGTGGGTCTGGTTGTAAATGAAGCCGTGACCAATGCCTTTAAATACGCGTTCCCAAACCAACGGAATGGCGAGATCAATATAACGCTCCAGAGATCTGCCGGTAAAATACATCTCGTGATCGCTGACAATGGTATTGGATTTGATTGTTCCGGTCAGGAAGCAAACTCCCTGGGCCTTGATCTGATTAATGGGCTCACACTTGACCTGCGCGGTGATATTGTAATAGAGAGCAGTAACGGCACCAGCATCAAGCTCATCTTTGAAAGTGAACGGGTTGACCTTTCTGCGGGGAGTGAAGAAGTTCTGGTGTAGTAAATTGTCGATACCTCACATAAAAAGTCAAATATCCCAGCGGTTTGCCGGGATATTTGATCGTGATCTTAACTTTTTACAGGTACTGCCTGCGCCCATTCTGGCCGGGTAACAGGATGGCCGTCAAGGGTTTCAACGATATCTTTGGAACGCCTTAACGTCCCTTCCAACGACTTAGGGCCGGCGAAGGGCAGACCGCCGATGTGCCAGCCGTCTGTATGCAGCTCTTCTATAAGCACCCAAACTACTTCGCGAAAGGCTTCAGAACCTTCGAATTTCACCATCACATCAGTGAGTGCGGCGGCAAGTGCGTGTTTCTCTTCCGTGGTGAAAACACCGTCAACCAGTTTTACATTTACAAATGGCATAAAAATTTAATTTAAGTGAATTATTTATTTGATTTAATTGAATTAATTTTTGAGGTGCAGGCGGCTCATGATATCCTGAAATTCGATACCATCCAGGAAGGCCACCACGTTTGTTATTTTTCCACCTTTCATTTTCATATTCCAGCAATAGGTAGCGTTGTAAGGCTTACCGTCAATTGCAGTAGCGACACCATCCCATATTGCTGTAACGATATCGCCGTCCACATAAATAGCATTAACATGAGGTACTATTCTTTTTGCAAGCCGAACATTCAGTGGATCGATAACCTCATCCAGGAATTGCTTTTTACTGGTGTAGGTTTTGGAAAGGGAGGTGCTACCGGTGATAGTCCACTGCAAATCATCCGTTAACAGGTCAAAAAAATTCCCGCTTCCGTTTGCCCACTTTTTGAAGCCCTGCTCAATTATTTCTTTATTATTTTTCATGACTGTTACTTTATTTTGGTTGAAGACTGGCCGTAAATACAGGCATAGCATGATTGCCAGGCTTGTTTGAAGAATGAATTTTGGTGTTGGTACCATAGTCGTCTAAATTGCCCGGTTTCGGAATTATGGAAGAATAGATGGTAGTTGATCAAGGACGAACTTCGTTCTCTCTTTGGTATATTGAAGGTTGAGCGGTGTGATTAGCTTGCCGTCTACATAAAGTTTGTACGCTGTAGTTAGCTTTGCCGTGCCTTCAATCCTTGCGGTGACCAGTTCAACGGACCGAAGGTGACCGGGAACGCGTGCACCGAACCAATTGCTGTCAGTCTTTTGCTTCCAAGTAACCAGGACCAGCCGCTCACCGATTGTCATAACTGCATTTTTTTTAGCTGCATTGTCCATAGCAAGCTGGTTTGCATAGAGGATCGACATCGTCCCTGATCGTTTATCTATAAATGATGTCATCATTTTCAGGCCGGTGGCGCTGAACGGCAAGGAGCCAGCTATAGATGCCTCCTCATTGATCAATGAATTTTTTGGGTGATCATTGCCGCATCCGGTCAGCAGGATAATGCCAGCTAATAGCAGAATCATGATTTGCTTCATATTAATATTTGATAGGCTGTGTAAATACAAAATCTTCATCTTTTTGAGGGCGGTGGCAGTTGATACATTCCGTCGCGAATAGCGCCGTTTTGCCATACGGGACGAGCTTCATTGTTTTGTAGCGTGCAAAACCCCAGCCTTTGGTCGAGACATATTTTTCCTCATCCTTGATCATAAATTCTACTTGTTTGAAAGCGCCGGTTCGGATAAACCCAGCTTTGTCTTCCTGTTGATCCCAGGCCGCTTTGGCCAGGATGCTGCCTTTTGGCCAGGGCCGCATCTTGTTTTCTCTGACAGCGTTGACGGCGATATCGTTACCGAATATGACGCGCAGAGTGCCATTATCAAAGCGTTCGGTTGTACTGATCACCTGCCAGTTTTTATAATCAGAAAAATAAGGTACCCCGTTCAAAGCAGGGAGAACATGATCCGGCAAACCTTTAGGACTGTTGACCTGGGCACTTAGCGCAGATAATTTCGCCGTATCCTGCAATTTATTAACGGGTACAATGCTCATCAGGTAAGCTTTTAATATAGCCAGGTCTGAAGCGGAAACTTTAGCCGAAGGATGGACAAAGGCATAACTTTTTAAGGGCATAGCGTCAGCCTGGATTTGATTAACGGCTTCCCAAAGTTTAGCTTTCTGTTCACCGGGCGGCATTTTCTGCCAGTTAGAGAAGTTCAATCCCTCCCGCCCTGCGCTGACGTGCGCAGCTACCTGCCAGTAGACAGGCGCTATTTCATCGAACCAGCGCAGGTCAGTTTCATTTGAATGACAATCATAACAGGCTCTTTTGAAAATGCTTTTAACATTTGAAGGCGCCTGAATTTCTGCCGTTCCTGTTGTATTCCTTATTTCAGGATGATACAATTGGATTACTGCGAATACGGCGAGCAGTGATGCAAGGGAAAGTAGCAAGGATTTCCTGAACCTGTTATTTTTCTTTATCATCTGTTAATGCTTAACTGGTTGTCGCAATATTTTCAAAGGAATTCAGCTTAGTTTGAAAGCGCGGTTCCGGCAGCTCTGCCAGTTGCGACCTGATCATTTTACGATAGGCTGTCGGGCTCATTTTTGCATTTTTTTTAAAAAAATTAATAAAATGAGGGCCTTCTTCAAATCCGAAACAATAGCCGATTTCACAGACATTCAACCTGGAGGAATATAATAGTATGCCAGCCTCCAGGATAATTCTTTCGGCGATATGCTGTGAGGTGGTCTTACCGGTAATATCCTTTAAACACCTGTTGAGGTGGTTGACGTGTACGGCAAGCGCTGCAGCAAAATCAACCGGGAACCGGTGTTTCATTTTCCTGAGCGGTGAGCTTACCGGGAATTGTCTTTCCAGCAAATTAAGAAACTGAGTGGCCAGCCGGAGTGCGCCGTTGGACATGCATGCATTTAGTGTTTCTGCCTGGCAGCCTAACTGCATCGGAGGCATTAATATATGTTCCGGATGAGTATTTATTAAAAATCGATTTTCCATAATTTGTATGATAAACTTGTGGGTGATCAAAACGGCTAAGAAACAGCGCTTAGCCGGCGTTCGATTAAGGGGTTGCGTCGCTGTTCTGTTAACATGGCATTAACCCATGGCCTGCAATCCATCAATATTCCTTTGTCGCCGCAGCAAGTCTCTACCAAATGGAGGTATTTGTAGCAGGAAGTAATGTCGTCAAACCGTTGGTCAATCAGGGTCAGTTTTACCTGATCAACAGTAAAAGATCGCTCATCCTGTATACAAAGTATTTGCCGATCGGCAGTCACGGCGAAGTCGTAGATATATCCTTGTGTATGAAAGGCTATAACTATCCTGGTGATGGCCATATTGACTTTTAGCGAGATAGGTAGTTGATCCATAACATGCTGGGATTTTAAGAAATGATCACTATTTGAACAATTGACTATACATTTGCATGCCAATATATAATATATTGATTAACAATGATTTAAAACAGAATTGCTCCTTATCGAAAGTGCGGCATATCGTTTTTAGCTTTTTTATGGGCGAAATACCGCTGATAATACCGACCATGCATTTAATATCCATAGGCCCTGTTTCTTCCCATCCAATGGAGACGATGACAACGAAGCAAATCATCATGATTAGGTGGGTGAGATAAAAAAGATAGGTTTCCATTTTAGTAACGGTTAGTATATTGACATTTAGATTCACGAGAGAGGCGTCGCTTAAAATCAGTTGACTACACTGGTGGTCACTGTGACCCGGTCAACATTAGGCGGGATTTTGAATTCAATCGGTTTGGATGAAAGTGATGAAAAGCGCAACTCGTTCATTCCAGACAATGATCCCGGTTGTTCTTCTGTTAGATTTGTTAAAGCGTCATACCCAGTGGTGCCGAGAAATTCTATATGAGTTTCCCAGATCGGAGCTATCCTCTTCTCAAACCGCTGATCAGCTGAAAAATTTACTGAGTTCAGTGTTGCTGCATAGTTGCTGGTCAGGTCAGAAACGTTGGCCGTACCTGTGATATCTGCCATCGAGCGGTCATTAAGTTTAACGTTGGCGGCGAAGCAATCCAGGTTGAGCTCTGCTTTAGCTTTATTAAATAGTTCCACATCGAGTTCCAGGCCTGAGAATTTACCTTCAGTTTGCACCAGAACGTTATCATATGCGAATAAAACACGAAGGTCATCTGCAGTTACCCAAACGTTGAGCCTTTCTGCTCTGTAACAGGTGATGCGCAAAACGCCGTCCTCGACCTGTACTAGTGCGTTGTGATCGAAGTAGGTGATGTTCATAGCTACTTTGGATTGATCGCCTGATAATAAATGAAGCTGAACATTGCCGTGGACCTCAATCTTGTAAAATCTATGTATCCAGGTCAGTTCGGAATAAGATTGATCTTTATCAGAGTTCTCAGCAAATGAAGTTTTCCCTGCAGTAAGGAGCAAAAGCAGAGCGGCGATTTTTAAAACGTTGATTTTCATAATCTTTAAATTTTGATGGTTTGTTGTTTTTCGTTGAGCAAAGTTGCCCCGAAAATGACAGGCATTTCGTTAACTGATTGCTAATGAATGTTAACTAAACTTAATTTCTGAATTGGCAAATCAGGACTAAATCACGCCTGATAGCCCTCTCTTTTGATAAAACCGGGAAGTCCGGGATTCTAATGGATTGTTAACTAGTGTTAACTGTGTATCCGGCCATCTTAGTTATCGGTATCTTCGTATTACAAAACAGGGAAGTGAATATCCGGGGGGAGAGAATTAGTTGAAATACAATGAAAAGAAGATTAAAAATGATAGCCTGGTTGGCCGGTGTTACTGTTATCGGTATCCTGGTCTTTCAGGTTTATTGGGTATATAATACTTATAAAACCGGTGAACAGAACTTTAACGCTACCGTATTAAACGCGCTATACAAAAGCATTGATGAATACCCGATGTCGGTAAGTAAATTGCCCTATGGATTACAATCGAAAACGCCTTATTTACCATTGGTGAACGTTATTCATCAGACGCTAAAAGCCACATCAAAAGATACTATCGGTCAGGGACGCGGGTTCTTTAGCGCCAAGAGTCCTAAAGTTGAAATGAGGGACACTATGCAGTTGTTAAAATACAATGGCATTTCGTTTCTGCCGGTTTCATCTGGAAATTTACTGGCAGTTCAGCGGCTCATAGCTCAGCTGCTAACGGAACAGCGTGGCAAACCGATCATAATTGACACGTTAGCAAGACTCTTTAAAAAAGAATTACAGGATAAAGGGATCAGTCTGCCGTTTAAGCTGGTGCTTTTAAAAGCTAATGCGAAAGTTATGCCCGGACAGCTAACGTCACCTATCCCTTTTGCCAGGAATAATAACATCGTTGCCGTAGAGTTAAAGCATACCTTTCAGTTTTTATTGGCACAAAACATTTTGCCCGCCATAGTTTCCTTGCTATTGATCCTTTTGTCTGGCGGCAGCCTGATCTATATGGGATTAATTATCAGCAGGCAGATGCAGCTGGACGGCTTAAAAAACGATTTCATCAATAATATTACCCATGAGCTGCGTACACCGATCGCCATACTCCGATCCTCCAGCGAATCGCTGTTAAAATTCGGTGACCTGAAAGATACCGAGAAAACAATCCGCCACTTAAATATCAACCTGGATATCCTGGATAAACTGGATAAGAACGTTGACCGGATTCTTGATATCAGCCGCTATGAGCACGGTATCAAATCGATTAACTATGAACTGATCCATGTTGACCAGCTTATTGAAAGTGTTATTGGCAGATTCGGCATCAGCGACGAGCTGACGATCCGTTATGTTTCGGAACTGACGATAAAACTGGTCAGTACAGATGCTTATATTATCGACACGGTCATTAGCAATCTCATAGATAATGCAATTAAATATGCAGAGCTTCCCCCTAAAATAACCATTATAGCTTCTTCTTCGCACGGAAATGGCTGGCAAATCCAGATCATCGATAACGGTATCGGCATCAGTACCAATCATACGCCTTACATATTCGACAAATTTTACCGGGTTGGTTCCGGAAACCTGCACAATGTAAAAGGTTATGGATTGGGGTTGAGTTACGTTAAGCAATTGGTAACTTCTTTAAACGGCAATATCAGCGTTAAAAGTAAATTGGGAACAGGAACAGAGTTTATTATCAAATTTCCGGAAAATGAATAAAATCAAAGTATTGCTGGTCGAAGACGAAAATGTGTTGGCTTCGATCATTAAAGAGGCGTTGGAAACCAGGGATTTCCAGATCACTATTGCCGGAAACGGTGTAGAAGGCTGGACCCTTTACCACCAGATCAAACCGGATCTGTGCGTGATCGATGTCATGATGCCGCGCAAGGACGGTTTTTCATTGGTCGAAGACATCAGAAAGATTGACGGTCAGGTACCCATCATTTTTTTAACGGCCAAAACACAACCGGAAGATGTTTTAAAAGGCTTTGAGGTAGGTGCCGATGACTACATGAAAAAGCCGTTCAGTATGGAAGAGCTGGTGTACCGTTTAAAAAGCCTGATCCGCCGAAAACTACCCGAGGCGACCAAAGACCAGCGTGCGACACAGAAAATCACTTCTATAGGTACTTATAATTTCACTTTTTCCAGAATGGAACTGACACGAGATCATCAAACAGCTTATCTTTCCCAGCGCGAAGCGGAATTGTTAGATCTCCTGTTGCAGCATAAAAACAATCTGCTGGACAGGCGTACTGCGCTGCTGAAAATATGGAATGATGATAACATATTTAATGCCCGGAGTATGGATGTTTACATCACCCGGCTGCGCAAGTATTTTTCTGAAGACGCAAATGTTGAAATACAAAATATCCGCGGACTGGGATACAGGCTGACCGAACATGAACGGTAATATATTAAACAAACTTAATAGGAAGATTTTGAAGCCGATAATCGTTTGTAAGGCAATTAATAGGACCTATCGGACTACTTAACGGTTACACTCTTTTCGATCCCTAATTTTTTCATTCGCGAGCTCAAAGTTGATCCGTTGATATTTAAAACCTCGGCAGCGCCACCTTCGCCATAGATCTTCCAATTACAGGCCTGCAGCACCTTGACAATGTGTTCACGCTCATTTTCATCCATCGTTTTTAACGACTCGGCCTTACTGAACAAGCTGCTTTTTTTTGTCAGTAATACCGGGACGATATCAGTAATGATCTTTCCGCCGGTAAGCAATACCGCTCTTTCAACCAGATTTTCCAGTTCTCTGATATTTCCCGGCCATTGGTAAGTTAACATCGCCTGACTTGCCGCATCAGAGAATCCATTAATGGTTTTATTTTCCCGCCGGGCAAATTTGAACAGAAAATGATTTGCTATCGGTAAAATATCCGCTTGTCTTTCCCGTAAGGGCGGTAAACTAATCGGAAAAACGCTCAGCCGGTAATACAAGTCTATGCGAAATCTGCCGAGAGCCATTTCTTCGTCCAGATTTCTATTGGTAGCCGCAATGACCCTGATGTTTATTTTTTTCTTTTTACCACCCAATGGCTCGATCTCTTTTTCCTGCAATACCCTTAAAAACTTAATCTGCAGTTCCAGCGGCAGCTCACCAATCTCGTCCAGAAATACGGTTCCGCCATCTGCCTGTTCAAACTTGCCGATCCGTTTTTCCGAAGCACCGGTAAAGGCCCCTTTTTCATGTCCGAAAAGCTCAGATTCAATAAGTCCTGCCGGCAGGGCCGCGCAATTGACTATGGTCAGCGGTTTAAGCTGCCTTGCAGACAACCCGTGTATAGCCTTTGCCACCAGTTCTTTTCCAGTGCCGCTTTCGCCCAGGATTAGGACGGAGGTTTCAGAAGGTGCTACGATCTTAACATGCTGAATTACTTCTAAAAAACTGTCACTTTCGCCGATGAGGTTATCCAGTGTCTGGGTCTCAGAGAATGCGGGATCATTTTTTGATCCTGATCTGCGAAGTTCTTGATTTTGCTCCATGGAAGAACAAGCTACATCAATCATGACCAGCACTTCTTTTTCACGAAAGGGTTTAACTAAAAATCCGTAGGGTCGGGTGGCGCCCGCAGCTTTTAGTACTGGCTGATCTGAATTTGCAGAAAGATAAACGAACCCTATTCCTTTTTCCACCAATATCTTCGCCAGATCTATCCCTGTAAGCGGCCCGTCCAGCTGAATATCCAAAAGAACAAGAAGTGGTTTTTCTTTTTCGATGACTGTGAGTGCTTCGGGTACCGAACGGGCGAGCGTGCAAACCGAATAGCCATTCTTTTTCAGGATCAGTCGCAGGTTATTGGCTTCAATAAACTGGTCTTCAACTATGAGTATTTTAGCTTTCATCTGCGGTAAAAGCTTTAAATTTAAAAACAATGCTTCAACTATCCTAATTTGGCCTGAACAGGTTTGGCGGGTAAGAAACTGCTAAACGCACTTTTTCTGTGATATTTCCCGATATCATGATATTTCATTATTTTAAAGATTGTTTAAATTTTATAAATAATTGATAATCAATAAAATAAAATCAAGGCATGGCTATTGATTAGCGATATATCGTAATCAAAAAAAATTAGCTATGGTCGCAGAAACATTAAAATCCCAGCAAAATGAACAGAGCAAGAGCGACCAGGCGTTTTTATTTCGCTTTACCAAAAAGCTAGGTGCCGTGAAATGCCGCAGACAATTATTTAATCTGATCAGCCGTGACATCGGAAATTATTTAAATGTGGAGTATGCTACCCTATACACGGTAAATACGCATCAGCTCAAAGCCCTTAATTATTTTTTACATGAAACACTGACTGATCCTGACGACCCGTTCCGCCCAAGTCTGGAACTGACGGAGGATATGGTTTCATCTGCATTCAATCTGGAAAAAGTACCAGAGGCGGATTTTACCGGGCAGTATCTCAAGCCGTCGGTCGGCCGGGTGGTAGGTACGGGATATATGTTAAATATTTGCGACCGGGATGTAATCCAGGCCAAATGGTTGATGATAACTGCTGCTGATAAAACTATTGACCAGGAACAAAATGAGTTATTGGTTCACCTATCCAATTTGCTCTCTCTTGTATTATACCGACTTGAATCAGAAGAAATGATCATCGAAAAAACGACAGAGAGCCAAATAATGCAATTACTCAATATCGACCTGGCATCAATTAGGGATAAAAACGATCTTTTAAGGATCATTCAATTTAAGCTAAAAGGACTTTTCGAATTTGGATACCACTGGCTAACCGTGATCAATGAAGATCAAAAAACGATGTCGACATTTTTGCAGGACTCATTTACAGGCGCTGAAGATAACTCCTGTTACCGGGAAGCTGTTAAAGCCCGGTACAGCATCAATGATCAATTATTTAATCAGGCTCTTAAATCCAAGGAGCCTTGTATTTTTGAGATAGGCCGCTTGAAAAAAAACGGGAGCCTTCCGGATTATATACATCTAATGCAAAACAGCGGTGTTCATACGATTGTCATGACCGGTTTGCAGGTCGGATCAAAGCAACTGGGTGTATGGACCATCTGCCTCACGGAACATCAGCAGATCAATACTAAACAATTAGGCCTCATTAAAAGTATCTCCAGCCAGCTTTCGATCGCCATATCCAACATTATGGCCAACCAGGAGATCGCCAACAGAGAACAAGAAAAATCCAGATTGCTGGCCTTCAGTAACGCGATTACTTCAGTCCGTGAAAAGCGGGTACTAGCCAAAGTGCTCAAACAGCAATTGGGTGAGATATTCGAAATCCGGGATTACGTGATCCATTTTTTAAGTGAGGACAAACAAAAACATACGCCCGTTCTCTTCGACCCCGAAGCTGATTTTGCGCAATGTGCGGATTTTAAAAAATTAGTCAATGTTCAAAATGACGTGAACGACGGCATCTTTGACCGGATATTGGCCTCGGAGGAGCCAGTTTTTTTTAACATCGATCAATGTTTGGCTGCAGCCGGACATCCGGATTATTTAAAAAGCGCTAAGGAGATATCGCTGAAGCAAATGATAGGGGTATCCATCAGGCTCGGCCAGGAAAACATTGCGGTTATGAATTTTATCCATGATGATTACAAACGTATTGTAGAGCAATATCATTTGTTCAAATGCATCCTGTCGCAGATCGCGCTGACCATATCGAATATGATGGCTAATGAAAAAGTAATCCTTCAGCTTACAGAGATTAAAAACTATAAATCATTGCTGGAGGAAGAAAAAATCTATCTCAAGGAAGAAATAGAAACCACCCTGAACTATTCCGATATCGTAGGGGAAAGTGCTGTCATGCAAAAGACTTTTCGTTTAGTCTCCCAGGTGGCCCCGTCTGACAGCACAGTATTGATACTGGGAGAAACAGGCACCGGCAAAGAATTGATCGCCAGGGCAATCCATAACAGCTCTCCTCGAAAGAACAAACTCATGGTCAAAGTCAACTGTGCGGCGCTGCCGGCCAATTTGATAGAGTCTGAATTATTCGGGCACGAGCGAGGCAGTTTTACCGGTGCAACGGAGCGCAGGCTGGGTAAATTTGAGTTGGCAAATCAGGGTACGCTATTCCTGGACGAGATCGGTGATATGCCGCTGGAGTTGCAGGTTAAGCTGTTGCGTGCCTTACAGGAAAAAGAGATCGAACGGGTCGGTGGCAGAAATACCATCAAAGTCGATGTCCGGATCATCGCCGCCACCAACCGTGACCTGGAAAAGGAGATGGCAGCGGGTAGATTCCGAACCGATCTCTTTTACCGGTTGAATATCTTCCCTATTACTTTACCCGCACTTCGGGAACGGAAAGAAGATATACCGAATCTAGCGCTGTATTTTATCGAGCGGTTTGCAAAAAAGTCAGGGAAAGAGATCAATACCTTCAGCAACAAGGCACTCCAGGAATTAATCAACTATCACTGGCCGGGAAATATTCGCGAGTTGGAACACCTGATCGAGCGCAGCATTTTACTTACCAATGGGGATACGATCAAACAGATCCATTTGCCTAACCAAAGCCAGCAGGCCATAAGACCTGAACCCGAGGATGATTTTGTTATCAAGACAATTGATGAGAATGAACGCGATTATATCCTGAAGACGCTAAAATACTGTAATGGAAAGATCGGGGGCCAGCATGGTGCGGCAAGTCTTTTAGGTGTACCGACCAGTACTTTAAATTCAAAAATGAAAAGGCTGGGCATCAAAAAGGATCATCATTTATAATTAACGTGCCTGCGGATCCAACCATAACAAGATTGATCAAAGCACATTCAAAATCAACACAGCTGTAAGGACTTGAAACCTGATGCAGAATAATAAATCATCGACAATGAAAATTAAGCTTTACTTCAGCCTGTCGCTCCTTTTGGTAAGCCTGAGCTGTGCTGCACAGCTCATTACCTTAAAAGGTACGGTTACCAATTTAAAAACAGGTACAGTAGTACCGGGAGCATCAATCGTATCCGGCTCCTTCGGTACGTCAGCGGATAACCATGGCCGATTTGTTTTTTATATTCAGCAAGCAGTCATTGAAGGATCTGGCATTACGGTCAGTAGCATCGGATATCAAACATTGCACCTGACTGACATCACAGATGACTTCACCATCGAATTGACACCGATCACGGAGGAATTAAAGACTGTTGATATCAAAGCCGGAGCGGATGCGATCGTAGCAAAGGCATTTCGACAGGTTCAGGTAAATTATTTGAATAAAGATTTTAACATGGTAGGTATTCAAAGAATGGTGCATAGCATTCGCGATACATTCGGCTATCAATATTACTATGCATGTACCTCTAAAGTCAGGGCTTATGTATCTGCCTACACTGTTTCACCTTTAATTGCACAGGTCGGCCTGGTGGAAAAGGAGGAAAAGCTGGCAAGAAACCCAAATGCTGTGCTTGCCCGCTTTTTGAATGGCTATACTATTCCTCTAAGACATGATTACGTTCATCTCGGATCGCCATTCTTAAAAGGTAACCCCGACAAATTCAGATACATACTAAACAGAAAAGAAATTATAGGCGGACGAAAGACCTATGTGGTCAATTTTTTTTCGATTGTTAACAAAGGAGATGCAGGAATCCTTTATATCGATACTGCGAGCTACGCATTCGTAAAAATATTATTTACCAGGTATAAAGTTCAAAATCAGCATTATATTAATCTTGACAAAGTCTCCATTGCTGTCGGATATAAAATATATGGCGATAAATGGGGCTTGGAAGTTGTCAAGTTTAATTCTAAAACAGAAAACAAAGGATTTGATGTCGAACGCAGCGACGAATTCCATGCAGGCGCGATCTTAAGTGACAATGCTATTCAAATATCTGAGCAGGCGATCATCAAAGAGGGTAATATAGATGACCAGACCAAGCCTCTAAATGATTTTAGTGGTGAAGAATGCGAGATGCCGAAAAATGTACGTAAAGAAATTGAACGCAATTTGCCGAAAATTAAATCTCCTGAAATTGCCACTAATGTCCATCAACCCTTACTTACTGTCCGGTAGGTACGGAATAGTATTAATAATATATTTCAGATTATGGCGAGCTGTCCGGTAGATCTGCAACAATTGAAATCCCGGTTTTTTCCCGGAAAGTTTGCGGGGAAACCTTAGTAAACTTTTTGAACACTCGGCTAAAATAGAATTCATCCTGAAAATTCAACCGGTAAGCGATCTCTTTGATACTTTGCCTGGTTAAATGCAGATGTCTTTTTGCCTCCAGGATCAGTTTTTCGCTGATCAGCTGCGAAGGGGTTTTACCAAAATATTTCGTTGCGCGCTTGGTCAATATGTTGGGTGAAACATGAAGCAGCGCGGCATAATCACCAGGCTTATGTAAAGTTAAAAAATGTTCATCGACAAGCTGCCGGAATTGTTCCATCAGCAGATCGACATCCCTTATCTTTTGATTTTCCAGCATTTTGATCTTAATTGCACTGGCTCTGGCTAGCCAAATTTGGAGATATGCGCGGATCACTGTTTCATTGATCTCAACTGAATGATATTCCTGTTCAAGATCATGTATTAAATGCCGGAACGCACTGCATTCATGGGCACCTATATTTACGGCAGGTTCTATATAGCAATTGTTAAACAAAAGACCGTTACACGATACCTCGGCCCGGTGAAATTCGATACAATAAAAATCTGCATGAAATTGCAATAAGACCAAATCCAGGGATGGATCCGCCTCTATAAAAATCTGCTGAAATGGTGTAGAAAACAGCATTACAGGTCCTTCAAACCGGAAATTATTGAAGTCTGCATGATAGATGCCGCTACCTTTTTCAATGCTGATGATCGTATATAAGGAAAACTGCCCGGGGTTTGCCAATTCCGCCGCATTGCTTCTGGTAATCTTAAATTTCTGCTCCAGGTTGTCCATTATAACTCTTTATAAAACGGTCGGTTGAAAAAAAGGGCGACCTTATGTTGTTAAAGCAACGGCGAATATCCGTTAAAAATAAACTACACACCTGCAATGGTTTGAATTTCGCATTCTTTCATTTGATTTTCGCAGTACCCCCGGCATCAGAAGCAAAACATCCGGACAAGGAATTAAGATTAGTTAACACTCGTTAGGAGAGCGTTAACAAAAAGGATATTTTTTCCCGGGTAGATTTGCTTTCAGAAAACGATTTGAAAATAATCAGTACCAAAAGGCTCGTAAGCTATCAGTTAACAGCAGGACTCATGGCAAGGAGAACGGTATATCGAATGGTAAGGTGAAAAAAGCGATATATCGCAGCAGTCAATATCAGACATTCTAATTCAAGTAGTTGATAATTAAATACTTATTGTTTGGCACTAAATTGTTAGGTAACTTCTTAACGCTGAAAGTGCCTGAGGTACGATTAAGGTCATAAAAGGCAGAAATGTCCAAGCAATATGCTGATTTATCCATGGTGCAGTAAAGATTGCCAACCTACTTTTGACTATAAAAAATTAAATAAATATTAAATATCATGAAAGATACAATCATAAAATTTTTAGCTGGTTTAGACCAGTTCGGGAAAAAGGCTATCCGTTTCGGCATTGTCATTGTCTTCCTCTGGATTGGCGGTTTGAAATTTTTTCCTTATGAAGCAGACGGTATCGTACCATTTGTAGCAAACAGTCCATTTATGTCATTTTTCTATAATCATCCCGAAACTTACAAGAAACATATGAATCCCGAAGGTGAGCTGGTAACCGCCAACCACCAATGGCATGAAGAAAATAACACCTACGGCTTTTCGACAGCATTGGGCGTTTTCCTTGTTTCCATCGCTGTACTGATCGCTTTATATAAAGTGATTCCAATCCCCAGCATGATTGCCAGTGTGCTGATCTTCATAATGACGTTGGGTACGTTATCGTTCTTGTTAACGACACCGGAAAGCTGGGTTCCTCACTTGAATGACCAAAACTGGGGCTTTCCATATCTTTCAGGAAGAGGCCGCCTGGTTATTAAGGATATCGTTATCCTGGGAGGTGCGATCATCACCATGAGTGAAACAGCATCGCTCTACCTTAAACGCAAAACAAAAAACAATTAACCTAAATAACGCATATTATGAAAAAGATTAGCGTCCCTACCCGGGATCAGGTCAGCCCTGATTCGCAATTATTATTTGACGTGCTGCAGAAAAGAGCCGGAAAGGTTCCAAATTTATACGCCACGATGGGACACTCCGCATTTGCTTTAAAAGGATTCATGAATCTAGAAGATACCCTTAACGGCGGTGTATTCAGTGCCAAGGAGCGCGAAGCGATCGCATTAGTGGTTTCAGAGGTCAATTCCTGCGAATACTGCCTTGCAGGTCATACTATACTGGCTATGAAACGTGGTTTCAGCAAAGAAGAAACACTTGATATCAGGAGAGGCCAGGTATTGGACCCTAAATTAAACAGCATCATACAACTTGCTAAAGCAGTAACCGAGACGCGGGGAAAATCCGCTGATGAATACCTGACCGCTTTTTATAACGCAGGGTTTGATGATGGGGCGGTGATGGAACTTATCGGCTTGGTGATGGTGAGGCTATTTACGAATTACGTTTTTGCGCTGACTAATGTACCGATTGATTTTCCATTAGCTGATCCTTTAAACTAATCTGAAACTTACCATTTTAAAGATATGAGGAAAACTAGCCGGCGGTTATTTTTAAAGCAGGTCGCCGGCTTACACTTCATTGCCTGCATACCAATCCAACAACGAACAATGATGAATACAGAGGGGATCATTACCCGGATCAGCCCATACGGAGTTAAGGAAACGATAGACCGTCTGGTCATTTTTTTAGAAAAAGGCGGGGCGACCGTTTACTGCCGGATCAACCAGCAAAGCGAGGTCAGTCATTCAGGAAGAGAAATTTTGCCTATAGAATTTATTTTATTCGGCAACCCGTCAAACGGCGGAGCAGTTATGGCAGCAAATCCGCTAGCCGCGCTTGACCTGCCATTAAAAATCCTGGCATGGGAAGACGCATCACAGATTGTAAAAATTGCTTACAATGCCCCAGAATATTTACAGCAACGATACACGCTACCACAAAAGCTAACCGCATTGCTGGATCTGACACCTTTAATAACCAAAGCGCTCGTTTAAAATCTATGACATTTTATAACATTTAAAAAAAATGAATAGTTCAGAATTACCGATTCTTGACGACGACAAGCTTCAGCTTGCAACAACTTTCTTAACCGCCCTGAAAAGCAGAAACTGGGAATTGATGGGGACAGTGCTAACCGCTGATGCCACTTGGACCTTACCCGGAGCGAGTCTTTTGTCAGGAGAAGCGATAGGCGTTGAAGCAGTCATTAACCGTGCCCGTAAACTGCGAGACTTTGGCGTTATGGTCGAATTGAAGCACATTCTTTACAGTTTGAAGGGGGTAGCGGTATCTCTTCACAATACGGCACAGAGGGGCGAACTGATATTAGATGAATATGTTGTGATTGTAATGGAATTACAAGGTAATAAAATCACCGGGTTAACCACCCATTTAAATGACGTGGCAGGAATCAATAATTTTTTTGTTGCCGGTATTATTGACAATCAGCATGGAAGTTAAATATCCGATACCGCCATTTGATGAAGCCAGTGCTTTGAAAAAAGTTCAGCTTGCCGAGGATGGATGGAACAGCAAAGATCCCGAAAGTGTTGCACTGGCTTACACTATAGATACGGAATGGCGGAACCGCTCCTCTTTCATTAATGGCCGCGAAGAAGTGATCGCATTTTTGAAGGTTAAGTGGCAGCAGGAGCTTCATTATAAACTCAGGAAGGAATTGTGGGCTTTCGGTGATCACAGAATAGCTGTTCGTTTCGAATACGAATATCATGACGATACCGGACAATGGTTCAGAGCCTATGGAAATGAGAACTGGGAGTTTGACCATAACGGGCTGATGAAAAAACGATTCGCCAGTATCAATGATATTGGTATTAAAGAGTTAGAACGAAGGCTTTGAGCCAGATATATAATTAAAAGATAAATTAATATGAAAACGATTAACTATTTGTCAAGGAGCCTCACAGTGCTCCTTTGTCTCATTATTTACTCTTCAAGAGCCAATGAACATAAAGAAAATAAAAACCAGAAAATCATGAAAAATGAAGCTGTTCACTACCACAATATCAAAGTAAAAGGAGTCAATATTTTTTACCGTGAAGCAGGCCCTAAGGACGCTCCGGTTATTTTGCTGATGCATGGCTACCCTACTTCATCTTTTATGTTCAGGAACCTCATCCCAATTCTAAGTACAAAATACCACGTTGTAGCGCCTGATATGCCGGGTTTCGGATTCTCAGACGCACCCGACCGTGAGCATTACAGCTACACCTTTGACAATATTGCCGGCACTATGCAGGGTTTTATTGACGAAATGGGCCTGAAGCGTTTCGCCCTATACATATTTGATTATGGTGCCCCTGTTGGCTTAAGGCTCGCTATAAACAATCCGGAACGGATCACTGGTATCATTTCACAAAATGGCAATGCTTACGAGGCCGGTTTATTAGATTGGAGCCACGGCCTGGTCAAAGCGCTCTGGGAAAACGGTTCAAAAGAGAACCGGGATAAGGTACGCTCTTTTTTTTCAGAGGAAGGCACCAATTATCAGTATCATGAGGGGGTAGCCGATAAATCCTTAGTATCTCCGGATGGGATTTTTCAGGACCAGCAATTAATGGATCGCCCAGGCAACGTAGAAAAACAGATCGACCTTTTATATGATTACAGGAACAATATCAAATTGTACCCGGTATTTCAAAAATATTTCAGGGAGCACAAACCTATGATTCTGGCCGTATGGGGTAATAAGGACCCTTACTTTTCTCCTCCGGGAGCAGAAGGCTTTAAGAAAGACGATCCTAATACGATTGTCAAATTTTACCCAACCGGTCACTTTGCGCTTGAAACACATGGCTTAGAGATAGCTCAGGACATCTTAGCATTTATGTCTCAACTTCCCCGTTGATCTGTTACGCAGTGATATGAATTATAGGATGATGCCCACCTTCAAATATAAAAATAACAACATGCCAAATAAATTTTCAAAGATTTTCACTTTTATAGCTGTACTACTAGCAACCTTCAGTGCCAAAGCCCAAATTGTAAATTACACGATAACGGGTAAAGTCGGTCATTACTCCGCGCCTGCGAAGGCCTATTTAATGTACACCAAGGACAATATCCAGCAGATTGATTCCGCTGGCCTTACCAGCGGGGCATTTTCTTTTAAAGGTTTTTCCGATGGTCCACAAGCTGCAACAGTTTTTATCAGTACCAAAGGTTTAGGTTTTATGTCATATGATGTCGGCTTTTTAAATATATACTTAGAAGCTGGACATATCTCCATCACAAGTGCTGATTCCTTGCAACACGCGAGGATATCTGGTGGTCCGTTGAATAAAGATTATGATGCGTTAAAAATGGCCGAAAAAGAGACAGATGTTAAGCTGGATAAACTTAGTGTCGAAACGGAATCCGCCCCACCTGAAAAACAAAATTCAGCGAAATTTAGAGATAGCATTATCAAAGCAACATACCTGGTTATGGATGAGCAAAGGCTTGTCGATCTGGCTTTTTTAAAGGAACACCGATCTTCGATGGTAAGTCTGCTTGCTTTAAAAGGATATGCAGGTCTTCACCCTGATTCAAGACTGATAGAGCCGGCATTTAAGCTGCTTTCGCCTAGGGTGCGCTCCAGCAAAGAAGGATTGAATTATGCTGCTGAAATAGACCGAATGAAAGGAGTTGCTATTGGATCCACTGCCCCGGACTTTACCTTGCAGGATACGTTGGGAAATCCGGTTTCACTACATGATTTGAGAGGCAGATACGTGCTGATCGATTTTTGGGCCAGTTGGTGCGGTCCCTGCCGGGCGGAGAATCCTAACCTGATCAAAATCTATAAACTGTATCAACAAAAGAATTTTACCATCCTGGGGGTTTCCTCAGACATAGCGAAAGCAAAAAAGCAATGGTTACAGGCGATCCACGACGATCATTTACCCTGGACCCAGGTGGCGGATCTCAGTAAAGGAGCCAAGAATCAGGCGGTAGTCTTATATAATATTCAAAATATTCCGCAAAACGTCCTCATTGATCCAAACGGGAAGATAATTGACAAAAATATCCGCGGCGATGACCTGGCTAAATGCTTGAGTAAGTTATTAGAATAACGGAAACGTATTACGTATCAACTGAAAAAATGGAAAACAATAACAGGATCTCACTTTTAGAATTTTTACCCGTTAGTATCTTCGGTGCCGTAATGGGACTGTCCGGCTTAAGTTTCGCATGGAGGCTGGCCAACCATATTTGGCAACGTGATTTTGTGGTAAGCGAAATTATTGGAGTTTTAGCGATCGTATCTTTCATCGTATTGACCATCGCTTTCGTTATTAAGTTCCGAATGAACCCTTCACAGCTTAAGAAGGAGATAAATCATCCGGTGTCAGTCAGTTTGTACGGGACGATTATTATTTCGTTATTACTGATACCTGGTTTATTGCTCCCATTTTTTTCCGGTGTGGCAATAGTTATCTGGTTAATCGGTGCAATGTGCATGCTTTTATTTGCATGGTTCGTCCTTAGAATGTGGTTAGATCACCAGCAACTGCCTGAAAATGCCATGCCGGTTTGGGTTATCCCAATAGTTGGCACCCTTGATGTCCCGATCGTCGGATCGCATCTTCCTATTGCAGGTATACATGAAATATGCATGGTATTTTTCGGTATCGGCATCGTATTCGCCTTCATATTGCTTACCATGATCTTGTCAAGGTTGATGTTCCAGCCACAGCTGCCGGCAGCGATGCAGCCCACACTTTTGATCCTTACCAGTCCGCTTGCGCTGGCGTTCACTGGGTATATCAGCTTAACCGGCGTCCAGGACACCTTCTCCACGGTAATATTTTATTTCAATATATTTCTTTTTGCAATGTTGGCCAGCAAAATAATAATGCTGCCCAAATCATGCCCTTTTTTTGTTTCCTGGTGGTCGGTGAGTTTCCCAATGGCTGCTGTTACCATTTCAGCGCTGCATTACGCCGAAGGACATCCAGGAGTTTTCCAGTTAATCATGGCCGGGGCGCTGCTCCTGGCCACATCACTTATTATCATCTACCTAATCTCACAGACGCTCTACCGGATTTTCAGAGGAACATTTGCTATTCGGGTACCAGCATCCACCATTCATAACTAATTTATTTAATCATAAATGAGAAATCATCTGCTATCAAAATTTCTAATTATAGGATCCATTACCGCTGCCAGCCTGACTACATTCGCGCAGGAAATCACTTATGTCATCAAAGGAACAGTAGGACACCTTAATCATCCCGCGAAGACCTACCTGATGTATAACGATGCATCTGGCAAAAAGATTGACTCAGCGAATATCGTTAATGGTGATTTTATATTCAAGGGGATTATTGATCAGCCAAGGGGAGCAGTCCTTTATATTAGTAAAACCGGCGCAGGGTTTGAATCCACTGACCCGGTTTATATTCTTTTCTATCTTGAATCGGGAATTATCGAAATTAAAACGCCCAATACGTTAGACCATGCAGTTGTGACAGGCGGGCCGATAAATTTGGACAATAACGAACTCAATACCTTGCTCCAGGAAAATAATGAAGAACTTAGAAAAGTTCATGAAGCCTATGGGGCAATATCACCCGAACAAAGTAATCAAAACAATATTCGGGACATTCTCGATAAGCGGAACCAGGCACTCGTAATCGCCCGTAAGGCTATTTATCTGAAGTTTATTAAACAGCATCCGTCATCTATGATGAGTTTGTTCGCCCTGAAGAATTATGAACGTCCCGTCGCAAATATTAGTGATATCGAACCAATCTTCAACATGCTATCAGCGAATATCCGCGAAAGTACTGCCGGTAAAAGCTATGAAGCCGAGATCGGTCGGATGAAGCACCTGGAAGTTGGGGCCATTGCACCAGATTTTACGTTGAGCGACCCCACCGGCAAGATTACCTCGCTACATGATTTCAAAGGGAAATACGTACTGGTGGATTTTTGGGCAAGCTGGTGTCCGCCCTGCAGAGCGGACAATCCAAATGTTGTCAAATTGTACAGTGCATATAAAGATAGAGGCCTGGTCGTTTTAAGCGTTTCGCTTGACAATGTAAAAAGCAGTTGGCTGAAGGCAATTCAGGAGGACAAATTACCATGGATGCAACTATCGGACCTTAAGGGATATAACCCGGGTGGGGTCGCCAAGCTGTATAGTCTTGATGGAATTCCTCAAAACTACCTGATCGGGCCTGATGGAAAAATAATTAATAAGGCTACAATAACCGCCGACCTCCCAGTCAAGCTCAAAGAACTTTTAAAATAACTATTAATCAGCCGATAATAATCAGTATGCAAATACTAACCTCTACATCTTATGTTCAGGTCAGCTAATATCCAAATGAATGTCCCTATGAATATCAGAATTTCAAACCTTACTGCATTAATAATCGCCGTTATATCGGTCTCCGGATGCCACGCCTCTATTCACAAAAGCGCCTTTGGAACGTCATCAAGTGATACCTCGCATGCCATGCTGCATCCTGATGCCAACACAATATACCTAGACACGCCCGGAAACAAAATACCTGCCAGCCAATTCATGGATAGCATGAAAACCGGAAAATACATTTTTGAACCGGATATGAAAAATGGTAAGGTTGTAAGTATTAAATTAAAGGCATCTCAACAAAAGGTAGCCATGGGTTCAATGGCTCCTGAATTTTCCGGCATCGATCTGGACAGCCAAAAGCTGGACCTGAAATCCTTGAGAGGAAAGACCGTGATTCTGAACTTCTGGTTTACCAGCTGCGCTCCCTGTATCTCTGAAATTCCTGGCTTGAATAGCCTGGCCGCCAAATATAAGAACGACAATACTGTGGTATTCCTGGCAATAACTTATAACACTGCGGATCAGGTCAAAGCTTTTATAAAAACCAGACCTTTCAATTTTAAGATTGTGGCAGGTCGTAATGACATCATCAAACAATACGGCATCAGCGGATATCCAACCAGTCTGGTAATCGATAAATCCGGAAGTGTGGCCTTTTCGCTAACGACCTACGATGGAACTAATGTGGATCAATTGGATGGCGTCATTAGCGCTTTAAAGAAAACCTGATTTGGTAATCTAAAAAGAAAACCATTTTTAATGTTGCTGTCCAATCCAACCATTGAATTGAAGCATTAATTACTTCAGCAAAGGATGCTCAATAAAATAACGCATACGAATTATTATGAATTTATCCGCTGAAATAAATACCATTCCTCAATTAATACGTCATACCGTAATTGAAATTCATCCGGAAACCAAGACGTTTTTGAAAATCAAAGCCAGGGACAACTGGACTAATATTACTACTAGCATCGTGTTATTAATTAACTCGGATCAATCAAATGAACAATTAAATAATTAAATGAATTATATTGAAGTTGAAAAAGGAGTAAGACTGCACCTGACTGATTTTGGAAAAGGAAAACCAATAGTTTTGATTCATGGATGGCCGGAAAATGATGAAATTTTTAAATTTCATTATGATCTGCTTGTTAAGCAGGGCTACCGGGTGATTGGAATAACATTAAGGGGTTATGGATTGTCTGACAGGACACCGGGAAAATATAACCTTGATACATTTTCAATGGACATCATCCGCGTGATTGAAATTTTGGAATTAAGCAACGTTAGCTTGTTGGGATTTTCAATGGGCGGCGCTGTAGCGGCTCATTGCATAGCCAATTACCAACCAGCCGCAGTCATCAAACTTATACTCGTTGCTGCAAATGTACCTTATGCTGTAAGTCAGGAAGATTTTAAGGACGGACCATCAAAGGAAAATATCGACGAAGCGTTATCAGCTATAGAAGCTGACAGATGTTCCATGGTCGACATTTACGGCGGAATTTTTCAGCTCGAAGAAAGTTTCATGCCGAAAACAACCGGGAGCTGGATAAACGAAATTAATCTGAAAGCCTCGTTAGAGGCCACATTAGAAGGGTTAAAGATGCTTCGAGATATCAACCTGCGACCAATACTTAATCAAATAAAAATCCCGACAGCCTTATTTTACAGCAGCGTAGATAATGTTGTTTCCTTTGAATTGGCAAAAATAACAAATGCTGAAATAGCAAATTCGTTTATCACGAACTTTGAAAGTGGCGGACACTGGCTTATGTTTTTAGAACGTGAGAAATTTTTACGTGAACTTGCCAATTTTATTCGTTAGTAATCGCCCGGTTATGAATAATAACCTGGTCTTTTTTTAATCAATCAAATTCTATTATGTGGACAAAAAATGATATTCCGGATCAATCGGGGAAAATTGCGGTTCTAACAGGCGCAAATGTAGGTATCGGTTATGAAACCGCAATCGCACTTTACGAAGCGGGTGCACATGTGGTGCTGGCGTGCCGTGACATGGATAGCGGTAAACAGGCTTTCGAAAAAATAGCCGATAGTACCGGCAGGGGCTCGGTTGCGTTAATGCATTTAGATCTTTCAAGCCTGGCATCTGTAACGCAATTTGCAGCCGCGATAAAAAAAACATATCCGAAGGTTGACTTGTTGATCAACAATGCCGGAGTGATGACACCACCCTTATCAAAAACTGCTGAAGGTTATGAACTGCAATTCGGTGTAAACTTTTTAGGGCATTTCGCGCTTACGCTAAATTTACGGGAGTTGCTGGTTAACGCGCCTGAATCCAGGATCGTAACCATTACCAGCCTGGCTTATCATTACGGAACAATAAATTTCGATAATTTAAAATCGGAGATGAGCTACGATCCCTTTCGGGAGTATTGTCAAAGCAAGCTGGCTGATTTAGTATTCGCAGTAGAACTGCAAAGGAGGGCCCACGCTGCCGGGGAGCATTTATGTTCGGTGGCTGCCCATCCCGGTGTTACTAAGTCTTCGATCTCAAGACATATGTCAGCTGCTGATATAGAAAAGGCAATAATTCAATTTGGTGCGCTGATGGATACCGCTCAAGGTGCTTTGTCCGTTCTTTACGCGGCCACGGCGAGCGAAGTCGTTCCCGGTGGATTTTATGGTCCGGATAGTGATGGAGGTTTACGTGGATACCCTGTTTTCACTGAAATAGGAGAAAATGCCAGTGACGAAGTTTTAGGCAAAAAACTATGGAATGAAGCAGAAAAAATGATCCGGCAAAATCCATCTTGATAACGGTTCACAGCGTTATTTAAAAAATACCGCGAATTTTAATTTGGGAAAGAAGGGAACTCCGGGTGTATAACTGATCTGTTCTACCGCTTGTGGCTCATTTTTCAACCTGGCTGTATAAGCGACCTGTGATTCATTCCAGGCCGCATTAAAAAGATTCTCAACGGATAAACCCATTTCATAATTTTTATGGCGGTAATTGATCGCTGCATCCGCGATAAAGTAGCCGCTGGCGGTTAAAGAGTTGTCCGAATTACCAGGGCGGCCGTGCAGGTACCGATAGCTGATGCCACCATAAAGGCCGTTTGTTAAATGAAAATCAAGTGCGGCGGTACTGGTAAACGTTGGTGCAAGTTCCACATAGTCATGGCCTTTTAAACTATCAAGATATCGGGGCCTTGCCAAATTGCCATTGAGATTTGCGAATAACCAGGAATTGATCTGGTAACGAACGGATACGTCAGCCCCCACCCGTACAGTTCGTCCGCTTGGGGAAACCGGACCGTTAAGCTGATCGGAAAGATCTTGGCCAAAAACGAACTCCTGCTTTAGATATAAATACCACAGCGCAGCATTGATATACACATTTTTGACCGGCTTTAAATTGACGCCAAGATCCACGCCATATGCAGCCGGCAATATATCAAGTCCGCTATTGGCTATAACCACTCTTGCGTCATTGGAATGAAATCCCTTTCCTGATTTAAAATATATCTGCAGACGGTCATTTACATCATACGCTATATTAAGTTTGGGACTGACAACCGTTTTGTTTACGGTTCCTGAGCCCGCTGCAGTATCTGCCGGTAGCAGGTTCTGATCATTGAAATAAAAACGGTCAATGCGGATACCGCCATTGAACATCCATCGGCCAACCTTTAAAGTTTCATTTACCCAAAAATTAGTGTTGATTTCTTTCGCTTTATCTAATCTAAAATGAGCTAAAAATACGCCTTCCTGCGTATGGTCCATTTCAAGCGGGTAGACATGGTCAAATCTGCCACCCCATCCTAAATCAGTAGTAAACGTCAATGTGCTTGTATGAGCTATTCGCGTTGCCTTGCCATTATAACCGGCTAAGAAACGTTTTTCCAACTGTCTGAACTCGTCTCCCTGGCTGGGGAAATAATAAAAAAAGGTAAAATTACTAACCAGGTTAAAGTCGTAATAAGAAGCGTAGACCTCGTTTTCCAGGCTCCAATTGTTTTTGAGATCATTGCATAATCTTATAGAAATGTTGGATCGGTTTGTTTTACCGCCCTGCGCTGAATCAATAACGCCAAATCTGTTTATGACATAACCTTCACTTGCAGCACGGTCCGGTATTTCACCTGATGATCGCCATTGCGAATGAAAAATGGAAGCCGTTGCCATTAAGATACTGTTAGCGCTGAGTTTTTTGACATACTTTCCAAAAAGGTTGAAACGGTTGAAATGTTCACCCAATTCATAAGGTCCACCATTCGAATAAAGACTTTCAGCAGCGATGTAGGCACTCTGCCCATTGGGTTTATCCAGCGTATTGAACAGGTTAATCAACGCCATAGACCGGTAACTATTGAACCTACCTGCTTCGACCCTGATCATATCTTCTGAAAGTGAAGATCTGGTGGTATAGCTAACAAATCCTGCTGTTGTAAAATCGCCTTTTTCAGAATAATACGGTCCCTTGCCGAAGTCATAACTGGCAATAGTTTCCGGAATAACGAAATGCATGTCGGCATATCCCTGTCCATGTGCATGGGTAACCATATTAACCGGGATGCCATCTACGCAAATATTAATGTCCGTTCCATGATCAGCATCAAAACCTCTTAGAAAAATTTGTTCCGCTTTACCTCCACCCATGTGCTGAGCAATAAACAGACCAGGTACTAAGCGAAGAAGGTCCTGTGCTGACTTGACGGGCTGAAGGTTAAGATCTATCCCAGAGAGGATTTTGTAGGTATCCAGCCTATTACCGGACAGAATGGTGACATCTTTCAATTGCAAAATGGCTTTTTGTAAATAAACCGTAATCAACGTATCGTTTTTCGCCGACAACTTTTGCGGGTGATAACCGCTAAAGGAAACTAAAATACTGTCTGGCCTTCCTGATAAAAAGAAAGATCCACCTTTCCCAGCCTGAACTATTTGATGTCCGTGAATGGTTTTGACGACCGCACCTTCCAGTGCTTCTTTTGTCGCTGCGTCATATACCTGTCCATGGAGAAGTGTTTGCTGCCCAAACAAGGGCAGCGAAACAATCAGGAATGACAGCAGCGTAACCGGTTGGCTAAACCACCTCATTACAGCTGCTCTTCTGCTACAGCATCTTTTTCTACCGGAAATATTACCCCGCTGCCATACTTATATAAAAAATGCTTTTCCGGAAGTCGGCCTTGTTGAAGGTAGGTTTCCGCAAAATGGGCTGCCGCATCAGGAGATACCTGCTTAAACCATATACCCTCGGGCATAGCGATCACTACAGGTCCATCTTTACAACGCCCATTACAAAGTGTCTTAGTCGTGTGAACCTCGCTGCTCATCCCTGCATCAATTATTTGCTGACGGATGATAGCTGTGCCTTCTTCAGCACCCTTAAGTTTGCAGGTTCCCCCATTACACAAAAACAAGTGTTTTTGAATGGGTAACAGATCTTTAATTGCCATAAGTGTAATAGTGCTTATCGGGGCCGAGGTTAACGTGGCCATTCTTGATCACCCTGGCATAGAAGTGCTTTTTGAACTGGTAACGCAGCACAGGCAGCGGTGCCAGAGTTTGGCGCTCGATCTCTT